>ENA-ORNK01001409-ORNK01001409.1-human-gut-metagenome-genome-assembly--contig:-NODE-1409-length-19143-cov-16.439072_pt1 | contig 19143 bp, 14 predicted proteins | sample MGYA00242115_ERZ509022 | MGnify/ENA primary metagenome ERZ509022 (study PRJEB26280, sample SAMEA2338690) | human gut metagenome | biome: human gut; feature: human-associated habitat; material: faeces...
ATCCTCTGCATAGTTTTTATTTCTTGCTTTGTCTACTTGACAGGGAGCAGTTCATTTCGCCGAACGTTAAGACCTTCATCCGCGCACCTCCTTGACGATCTCGCTTGCCTCGCGGCAGAGCGCTGTGACTGCGTCAAAATTGCCTGCGGCAATTTCTTTCTTCGGGCACAGCCAGCTTCCGCCGACGGCGTGGACAAACGGCGCTTCGAGATATTCTTTCAGATTCTTCGCGTCTACGCCGCCGGTCGGGATGAATTTGATCCCGCCGAATGGCGCGGAGAGCGCTTTCATCGCCTTGAGGCCGCCGTAAACGCCAGCCGGGAAGAATTTGACCACGTTCAGGCCGAGCTTCATCGCGGCCATGATTTCTGTTGGGGTCACGCAGCCAGGCGTGATGGGAACATTCCGCTCCACGCACCAGCTGACCACCTCCGGGTCAAAGCCGGGAGAGACGATAAATTTTGCGCCGCACTCCAGCGCCTGTTTGCACTGATCGAGCGTCACGACGGTGCCCGCGCCGACGAGCATCTCCGGATAATTTTCAGCAACTGCCTTGATGGAATTCGCTGCAGCCGCCGTGCGGAACGTGATTTCCATAACGTTCACACCGCCAGCCAGCAGCGCTTTCGCGGCCGGAATTGTGTCCTTTGCATTGTCCAGCACGACTACCGGCACGACGCTGCAAGATCTGAGCTTTTCCAATAAATCCATTTTTGTGCTCCTATACTTTTGAAGATACATGTGTATACGTTCTTATTTTTTGGAAGCGACAGAGGAGATTGACGGCGTTTGGTGCAGAACAGGCTTCCCGGTGAAGGGTGCGAGACCGAGCAGACGCTCGACAACGAAACGGACGGTTTCCGCAGTCGGCTCGGCATTGACCTCAATATAAGTCGGGTCTTCGGGGAAATATGTATCGGCAAAGAATGGCGAGCCGTAATTGACGACTATTTTTTTCTTTTTATCAAATAAGTGAGAAGCCCAAACCAACATAAAGGGAACGTTCCATGCTGTCGCGTATTCCATATCTACGTTAAAAATGACAAGGTCAAACCGGTTTTGCAGCGTATCAATGTCGGATTGCCAGCACACCCTGGACGGAACATCGTAGATATCCCGTGCAGCTTCGATGGAAAAGCCAGCCTGCTCCAGCGCATTTTTCAGAAGAGCAGAGGATGTGGAGCGGCCTGCATCCGTCACATCGACGATCAGCAGCTTTTGGTGCGCCTGTTTATTGAGCGGAATGAGGCTCAGACGGTTGCGGAGCAGGCAGATACCTTTTTGATTGCTCTCCGCGCTGGCGTGATCGACAAAGGAAACATCCGGCGCGCAGCCCTGCTTTGTTTGAATCGCGTGTTCCCGGAAGGCGCGCATGCGCTGAATACGATTCAGCGCATCATCCAAGCGGCTCATCGGGATGTCCCCGCGCTCCAGCAGCTCCACGATCCGGTCAGCCGCCTCGACCGGCGGCCAGAGCAGCAGATCCGAACCTGCACGGAAGGTCTGAACCGCTTCCTCAATGGGATCGCCGGTCGCCGCGCCGCCCATGTTCAGCGCATCGGTAACGACCGCGCCGCGAAAGCCAAGCTCTTCCTTCAAAAGCCCGGTCGTAAGCTTGTGGGAAAACGTCGCAATCGGATAGAAGCCGTTTTCGCCCTCGCTTTGATACGCCGGGAAGGTCATATGCGTCGTCATGACCGAGCAGACGCCTTCCTCAAACACCGCACGATATACACGGCCATAGGTCTGCATCCACTTGTCCACGGATAGCAGATTTTGTCCCGGCCCGAAGTGCATGTTCAGATTGCACGTCCCAATACCCGGGAAATGCTTTGCCGTCGCGCACACGCCCTGATCCTGAATGCCGCGTATGATCGCGCGGCAAAGCCTTGCCGTCATGGCCGCATCGTCGCTGAACGCAAACAGCGGCATATCTCTGTGATAGAGAATGTCCACGATCGGATAAAGGACCCAGTCGATATCGTTGCCGTTCATCTGCATACCGATGATCTTTCCATAGCTGTACGCCGCTTCCTCGGTCTGGATCGCGCCGATTGCGCTGGCGGACGGATCAACCGTCTGTCCGGGCAGCTTACAGCCGTCCGCGCAGATTAGAAGCGGAAATCTGGATGCCGCGCGGCACTGCGCAAGCCGCTGCGGATTGGTTCCGGTTCCGGTCTCAACAGTTCCTTCACTGCCGGGCTGATAGGCATAATACATACCGGCGACCGGATACTCGCGGAAGAACTGCTGTGGGCCGCCATGCCGGTTGATCTCCCGAATGGTAACGATAAATGTTTGCAGTACCTTTTCACGAAGTGTCATTTTACTGTAATCCATGCTGTGCTCCTTCTGATGCGTTTGAAGCGTCAAGGCTTCTGAGAATAATGCCGCCATTGCTTTCCATGACCGTCCGATACCAGTATCCGCTGTCCTTGATCGTGCGCTTCTGTGTTTCAAAATCCACATAGATGAGGCCGAAGCGCTCGGAGTAGCCCATTGCCCATTCAAAATTATCCATGACGGACCAGTAGAAATAGCCGAGGACATCCACACCAAATTCCATTGCCGCATGAACGCTCTGCAAATATCTCTGAATGAAATCGATGCGGTTGGGGTCATGAACTTTGCCATCCAGAGAAATCCAATCGTGGCAGCTCATGCCGTTTTCTGTTATCAGAATAGGGATGCGGTAGCGCTCGTCCAGAAAACGGAGTGTCCACAGAATTCCAGTTGGTGTTACATCCCAGCCGGACACATTGCGCGGCGCACCGGGGGGCGGCATCTATAAGACCATCTGAAGCAGACCAGCGGAAGCCGTTGTAATAATTCAGCCCGATCCAGTCCAGCGTCCCCTTCACGGCAGAAATCTGCTTCTGCCAGCCGCGAGGGAGATATGACCCGAATTTTTTGCATACATCTGTGGGGTAGGTTCCGAAAATCAGAGGATCCAGCCAGAACGGAACGAAATTAAACCAGTTGCATGTTACATGTTCCATCTACGCTCTGCGTGCTGCATCAACATCTGCTTTCGTTGACAGCGCCTGTGCCGTCCGGCAGGATGCGCGGCCATGAGACGGAAAAGCGGTAGGCTTTCAGTCCCAGCTCCCGCATGAGCGCAACGTCCTCTTTCCATCTGTGGTAGTGATCACAGGCGACTTCACCGGTCTGCCCACGGAAGATTGTGCCGGGCTTGCGGCAGAATACATCCCAGATGGAATCGGACTTGCCGTCCTCATTCCACGCACCTTCAATCTGATAGGCTGCGGATGCCGCGCCCCAGACAAACTCTTTCGGAAACATTGGCTTCTCCTTAAATTTTCTCTAAAATTACATATCCAAACGGCTCCAGCGTAAGCTGGCCGTTTTCAATGCTGACATTCTGGTTTGCCGTCGTCGTCTGCCAGCTTTCCCCGACAGAATAGATTTCTGGTTCGTCGAGCGGGTTGATGCAAACCAGATATTCCTCGCTGCCGATCCAGCGGCGATAGACGAGCGGGTAGCCGTTGTGACGGCGATTGACGAATTCGATTTCACCATCCGCGCAGAGCGCCGGACTGGACTTGCGCAGCGCAATAAGCTTCTGCATCGTGTGCAGCAGCGAATTTTCATCTGCAAGCTGTTCGGCCACATTCACGCCATGCTCATCCACAGGAAGATAGAGCTTGCCTGCGTCGGCTTCCGAGAAGCCGGCGTTTTTGCCGTCTGTCCACTGCATCGGTGTGCGCGCGCCGGTGCGGTTGAAGCCCCCCTCCTTGGAGGGCAGATCGGCGCGGTACGGAAGACCAATTTCGTCGCCGTAATAGACGAACGGAACACCGGGCATGGTCATAAGGAACGCATACACGACCTCCAGCTCACGCTTTGTGCGCTGAACGCTGATACGCGGCATATCATGATTGCCGGTCGGAATGGAGATATAGCCCTTGCCCTTCGTCGCGTCGTATTCGCGCAGATAATCAGTCAGGAAATCGTCCAGACTGCCATTACCGTCCTTCTGGAAGAAGCTATGACCGCCGAACTGGTCGCTGACGTTCCGTCCCGGTTCGGCGCGGAACAGCTTCGTATAGGCGGGCAGATTGAAATGAAGCAGGAAATCAATGTGGAAGCCTGCGGCGATGGCCTTCGAGGGATACGACCATTCGGAAATCAGGACGCATTCCGGATGCTTTTTATTGAACATCTGCCGGATCTCCTGCCAGAATGCACGGATGCCGCTGCCGTCCGGGTCGTTCTTGATGAGCGACGAGGCCATGTCCACGCGGAAGCCGTCTGCACCCAAGGAAAGCCAGAACTCCATGATGTTGATAAGCTCCTGCTTGGTTGCGCGGCAGTCCGGGTGATCCATTGGAAGCTGCCACGCCGGATCGTCAATCTGCGCGAAGCCGTAGTTGAGTGCAGGCTGGCAATAGAAGAAATTCTTCATGTACATCCCGTCGCGCTGGCTATATCCTCCGATGCAGCTTCCTTCGTAGTTTTTCAGCCAGTCGTCCGTCCAGACATAGCGGTTTGTATACTCATTTTTCTCTGGCAGAGCGGATTTCTGAAACCACTCGCATTCCAGCGCGGTATGCCCCGCGACCAGATCGACAACGACCTTGATGCCGTATTCATGCGCAGCCGTGCAGAGCGCGGCGAAATCCTCATTCGTGCCGTAGCGCGGTGCGACCTTGTAAAAATCGGTGATATCATAGCCCGCATCACGGAACGGCGATTCGTAGAACGGGTTCAGCCAGATCGCCGTAAAGCCCATGTCGTGGATGTACGGCAGCTTCTCACGAACGCCGTTCAGATCGCCGATGCCGTCAGCGTTCGTGTCGTAGAACGATTGAGGATAGATGTTGTAAAAGACTGCGGATGAAAGCCAGCTTGGTTGTTTCATAAGAATCAGACCTCCGATTTTTGTACACTTTGCATATAAGCAGGCAGATCCACGACGGCGCCGCCGCGCAGACGGCTTTCCTCTGCGGCCAGCGCGATGGCGTGGCTCTCGATGGATACGTCGATGCCGGTTCGCGCTTCGGTCTCGCCAGAGGAGAGAAGACGGCAAAGCTCCGCCATCATGCGCCAGTCGCCGCCGCCATGACCGGCGTATTCGCTGACTTCTACGTCCAGATTAAAAACCTCGGTAGGCTTGCCGAAAACATGTAGCGTTACGCGGTTTTCCTCCACATCGCCGAAGATCTCACCCATAGAACCAGTCGCGGCCAGTGTTCGGTGACATTCATTGCTGAATGCGGAGAGTGTAAAGCTGGCGGTCACACCGCCCTCAAACTCAAGATTTACGACTTGGTGGTCGGCAACATCGTTGTCACAGCGATAGACGCAGCGGCCATACGGCCCGATTTCCAGCGCCCGGCGGACAGCGGCCTCCGTTGGCTCTGTGCCGACCAGCACACTGCACGGCCAGCCGGTGTGTCCGTGAAGCAGACCGGTGCGCTCGTCCGTCAGATAGAGCTTTTCCGCATCATAGGGACAGCCGGATCTTACCGCGCAGCGGATGCAGCGATCTGCGCTGCCCTCCGGCGCGTTTTCTGCGCGGAACCAACCCAGTGAGCCGAAGGAAGAAACGCGATGGCATGGCGCGTCTGCCAACCAGCGCAGAATATCCATGTCATGACAGGATTTTGCCAGAATGACCGGACTGCTTTCATCCCGTCTGCGCCAGTTCCCGCGGACATAGCTGTGCGAAAAGTGCCAGTAGCCGACGTTTTCCGAGGCTTGAAGGGACTGGAGCCGCCCGATGCGGCCCTCCTGCAAAAGCCGGTGGACGGTCTCATAGAACGGCGCGTAGCGCAGAACGTGGCAGACCATGACGATACGGCCGCAGCGCCGCGCCTGCTCTCGCAGCGCGATGCATTCGCCAAGATCGTCGGAGATGGGCTTTTCCAGAAGCAGATGATAGCCCTTTTCCAGCGCTGGAAGCGCATAGCGCATATGATCCTTGTCCTGCGTCGCAATAATCAGGACATCCGCAAGCTTCGGCTGCGCCATAAGCTCCTCGCCGGAGCGGAAGCAGCGCGCGTCCGGTACGCCGTAGCGGGTCTGCGCGATGCGGATGCGGTCGTCGCTCGGATCGGCGACGGCCGTGACGCGAAGCTGGTCGGGATGCGCAAGCTGATAGCTTGCGTAGGAATCGCAGCCGCGGCCCCCGAAGCCACAGACCGCACAGGTAAGAATGGACATCTTGAATTCCTTTCTGCGGCATAGCCGCGCTCACTCGATATAAGGAATATAGGACACAAAGCTGGTCCCCGCGTCCGGGGCGCTTTCGATCTCATAGGAAAAACGGTCTGCGTAGATAAGCCGCATCCGCTGGATGACGTTCCTCAGGCCGACGCTTTTGCTTCGGCCTGCGTCTGGTGTACGCAGTGATTCCCGCAGGACAGAGAGCGTCTGCGCGTCGATGCCGTTTCCATTGTCCCGGATGCAGACGACAAGGCGGGGCGGCGCATCGCCGGGTAGACCCTGCACATGGCAGGAGATCGTCAAAACGCAATCGGCGCGCTCAGAGCCGGAGAAGCCGTGGAAAACAGCGTTTTCAATGATGGGCTGAATGAACAGGCGGGGAACTCTGGCCCGGAGCGTTTCCGGCGCTACGTCGTGACGGATGGCCAGTTCCCGGTTGTATCGGTGCTTGAGGATGGAGAGGTATACGTCGGTGTTGGCCAGCTCTGTTTCCAGCGTCACCATTTTCTCCGGCTCGATGGCGTAGCGGATGAGCGAGCTGGTGTCGAGGATCATGAGCGGGAGCGGATGGTCGTAGCCAAGCTCGTCTGTGGCCTCAGCGTACATGAGACTGAGCGTATTGGAAAGAAAGTGCGGGTTGATCTGCGATTGCAGGGCAAGGATCTGCGACTCGTTCAGAAGCGCGAGCCGGTCTTGAAGCTCCTCGCGGAGATGGTGGTTGCTCTGCACATACTGCGTGATGCGGGCGGCGATATACTTAACATCCTCATTGTCGTCCGTGCTGGCGGCGGAGGAGACCTCCGGCGAGTCCAGATATTCGCGCAGAACGCGGATAGGCTTCACAGAGCGCAGGGCAAAGAACAGCGCAAAGCAGAGCGCAAGCAGCAGAAGAGAGAAGCAGACGGCAAAGAAAACGGCGCGCTGGGAAGAGAGCGTCTGCGAATAGGTCGTCAGATGCGTTACCAGAATGTAGGACCAATCTGCCTCCGCAGAGCGCCGCTGCGAAAAGGCGTACATATTGCCGCCGATCCTCGAGATCGGCGCGGGCTGGCCCGCATGCAGGGAGAAGAGCGAAAGCGTCGGATCGTCCGCAGCGCGCTCGATCAGCGCCTCCTGCTGATAGCGGTAGAGGATATCCCCGGAATCGGACAGCAGATAAGCGTTCTGATAGGCATTTTCGCCGATGGCACGGAGATTTGCAACCTTTGACAGATCCAGCATGATGGCAACGGCGCAATGATGTCCGCCCGCCTGAAAGCTTTTGACGACGCAGATCACATAGGGGAATTTCTGTTTCATGGCATAGGGAAAGACGCTGAAGCCGCTTTGATCGGGCTGGAGCTGTTCGAGCCAGAAGCGGTCTGCGAAGCCGCTGATATAGCAGTGCTGCGAGGAGGAGTAAACGCTCTGGCTGGCGTCGGAGTACAAGTAAATGTCATCAATGGCCTCCTGACTGTAACGAAGGACGCTCAGCTGCGCCTGAAGCTGCGCTTCGTAGTCCTCCCAGAGTAGCTCCGGCGCGTTGGTCGAATAGAAGAACTGCATGGTTCTGTTCGTGACCAGCGTGGCAATGATGTATTTAGTGTCGGAGACCAGCTGGTCGATGCTCTCGGCCACGCCGGACAGGTCCTGTTCGCTTGCGTTGATCAGCTCCCGTTCCATGATCCGGCGGGAGCGCTGATAGGTGAACACGGCAAAGACAATGAACAGGAGCGTGATAAAGAGGAAGAGCGGGATAAAAAACCGGAAGAAACCGCGGTGCTTTCGGAGGGACTCGCGGCTGTGCGGAACGGTATTTTTCATATCAGGCGTCCTCCATTGACAAAACCTGCTTGCGATATTCAGTCGGCGTATAGGAGGTGAAATTCTTGAAATTGATGATAAAGCGGTTACGGTTATGATATCCGACCTTTTCGGCAATGTCATTGATCAGCATGGGCGTGCTGAGAAGCTCCACGGCGATCTGCATCCGAACGTTTGTCAGATAGTCTTTGAAGCTGCATCCGGTTTCCTGCTTGAACAGGGCGCTGAAATGCGACGGTGAGAGATAAAAGGCGGCTGCAACAGACTCTCTCGACAAATCATCGGAATAGTGGCGGCGGATATAGCCGATCACTCGCTGCATCAGGCTTTCATCCGACACATTCTTGTCAACAGACTGGTCGGACATGGTACGGCTGACCTGGACAAACTCCCGAAAAGAGAAAAAGGTACGGTACAATTCGACACCGCATGGAAAGCCTAAATGACGTTCGAGCATACAGGCGATCTGCCGCGCAGTCTCCTGTGCAGGCGGGATTTCAGAGAGAACGGCAAAGAAATACTCACATTCAGCCCGGCGAATGTAATAGCAGCGCGCATTTGGCACGGCGGATCGCAGGAAATCGCAAAGCTCTGCCGGATGAAGTATGGCATGGGACGGAGCGTTCAGCGTCAGCCGGGCCAGATAGCCCTGTGTTTGCTCCAGCGGTGTTGGAAGCCGGAGCTGCTCGTAACGGCTGCGAAGCTCCTTCTGCGAGAAAAATGCCCCGAAGAGCAGATCGCGGAAGAAGCGCACGGCGGCGTCCGATTCCAGCGCGCTGGCGGCGGAGGCCATTTTCCGTTCGGAGGCTGTCTGGGCCGCGTCGTGCAGGATGCCCTTTAGTTCCCGGTAATCCAGGGGCTTCAAAATATATGTGAAAACATGATAGCGGATCGCCTGCTGCGCATATTCAAACTCACCGAAGCCGCTCAGAATAATTACGACACATTGCGGCAGCTGCTCGGAAAGCGCCTTTGCCAAGGCGAGTCCGTCCATCTGCGGCATACAGATATCCGTAAGAACGATGTCCGCCGGATGCTCCCGGAGAAACTGCAATGCGTCGCAGCCGTTTGCAAATGTGCCTGTAACTTCGAATTCTGGAAGCTGGGCAGCAATATATTTGCAAAGCGAATGGACGATCATTCCTTCGTCGTCTACGATAACGACCTTGTACATGCTTTTCACATCCTATTTCCGATAATCATGCTGGTAGAAAAAACGTGAATTTGTGCAGGTGCTTTCTGACGTTTGATTCTCTGATTGTTATTTTTAAGATATCATAGTTTGCGGGAAAGCACAATTCACGGATAAAAAACAAAGAGAAACGGTGCAGATTGGAGAAAACGAAGATAGATGGGCGGAAAACCGCCGCCGTCCTTGCACGGATCGGACAAAGACGCTATTGGATCGGGGGCGGTACGCTTCCGCAGATATGATCGTCATTTTGACAGAAGCAAGTCAAAACGATGCAAAACAGACAAAACGACACTTTCCTGCCTGAAACTTTTTTGCTATTGTAACAAAGGAAAGGGGCGGAGGCAATGAAAAAACAGAAGAAAAACCGAATGAACAAGGTGAACCTGATGGAAAATCTCCAGATGCTGCTGATGGTTTTGCCCGGCGTGCTCTTTCTGATTGTATTTCAGTATTTGCCGCTGCCTGGTATTGCGATTGCCTTCAAAAAGTACAACCCGTACAAAGGAATTTTTGGAAGCCCGTGGGTCGGGCTGAAAAACTTTGCGTTTTTCTTCTCCTCGCAGGATGCAGCCAGAACGATCGGAAATACGTTGATGTATTCGATCTCTTTTTTGATTATAGACCTCGTTGCCGCGGTCGTTTTGGCCCTGATGCTCTACTATCTGCGCAGCCGCATTGCAACGAAGTTTTATAACACGGTCGTGATTATTCCCAAATTCATGTCGATGGTCATTGTGGCGTTCATCGTTTATGCGATTCTTTCGCCGACCTATGGACTGCTGAATCAGCTGATCGTCAAATTGGGCGGAACGGGTGTTAACTGGTATGCCGAGCCGAAATACTGGCCGCTGATCCTGACTGCGACGCATGTCTGGCAAACGGTTGGCATGAACTGTGTTCTCTATTATTCCTCCCTTATGAGCATGGACAATGCCCTCGTCGAGGCGGCGGAGATGGACGGCGCGAACCGGATGCAGCAGATCTGGCACGTCATTATCCCGCATTTGGTGCCGATCATGGTCATTACCACGATTCTTGCCATCGGCTCCCTTTTCTCAAGCAGCTTGGATCTGTTCTATCAGATCCCGAAGAACCAAGGACTGCTCTATGCTGCAACAGATACGATCAACACCTATGTGTATCGGGCGCTTTTGGAAGGTTCGCTTGAAAAGTCGGCTGCGATCAATCTGTTTCAGTCAGCGGTTGGGTTTGTGCTGATTATCGGAACCAATGCTATCGTGAAAAAGATCAGTCCGGAAAACAGCCTTTTCTGACAGTGGAAATGAAAGAGGAGATTCTGCGTGAGAAAAAATAGCCGATGGAAAAAGAACCGCGGACAGGTTTTATTAAATGCGGTGCTGATCCTTATTTCCATTATGTATATCCTTCCGCTGATGCTGGTAATCTCGGCGTCGTTCACGGACGAGGCGGAGCTTGTTAAGGGCGGCTTTCGCCTGCTGCCGCGCGGATTTACGCTGGACAGCTACCGGGTGCTGTTTCAGGATGCGCATCAGATCCTGAACTCCTACAAGACCACGGCGATTTACAGCATCGGCGGCACGGCGCTGAGCATACTGGTCATGGGCCTGATGGCCTATCCGCTGACCCGGATGAATTTCAGGCTGAAAAAGCTCGTGAATTTTCTGGCGCTGTTTACGATGCTGTTCAGCGGAGGACTTGTCCCGTCTTACATCGTCAATACGAAGTATCTGCACCTTGGGAATACCATATGGGTGTATATCCTGCCGGGCGTGGTGTCCGCCTATAATCTGTTTATCATCAAGGCAGGATATAAGGCGATCCCGGAGGAGCTGATCGAGGCGGCAAAGATCGACGGTGCAAATGAATTCTATATCTGTTTCCGTATCGTGATGCCGATGGCCAAGGCGACGCTTGCGACGGTGGCGTTCCTGATTCTCGTAGGGAAATGGAACGACTGGTATACGGCGTCGGTTTACATTCAAAACCCGGATCTCTATTCGCTGCAATATCTGCTGCAAAGGATCCTGAACGAGGCGCAGTATATGAAGCAAATGGCGCTCGAGGGGATCGCGGTGATCGAGCTGAAGGACGTTCTGCCGTCCGAATCGCTGCGGTATGCCATTGCGATCGTGGCGGCCGGGCCGATGCTGATTGTGTTCCCACTGTTCCAGAAGTATTTCGTCAAGGGAATGACTATTGGTGCCGTCAAAGGCTGACAATAGAAAAAAACACAGGAGGAAAATGATGAAAAACGCAACGTTGAAGAGAATTTGCAGCCTTCTGCTGGCAGTTTTGCTGCTGGCCGGTATGCTGGGCTGCGCCGCGAAGGATCCGGCAGCGCCTGCCGAGGACAACACGCCCGCGGAAAACACCCCGAAGGATCCGGCTCCCGAGCAGAATGACGCCCCGGCTGAGGAAGAGGCACAGGAGCCGGTCGTTCTGGAATGGTATTACGCCGGCAACGGCATCCAGAAGGATACGCAGAAGATCGAGGATCGCGTCAACGAGCTGCTGAAGGACTATGAGGGCCTTGAGCATGTGCAGATCCACCTGAACTGCATTGCGCGCGACGATTATGCGCAGCAGATCCTGCTCAACCAGACCGCCGGCAAGCAGATGGACATCATCCACTGCTACAGACTGAATTACGCCGACGAGATCAACAACGGCACCTATCTTGCGCTGGACGACATGCTGGCGACGGACGAATTCGCCGACCTGCGCAATGAGCTTCCCCAGTGGCTCTGGGAAACGCTCCAGGTCAATGGACAGACCTATATTGTCCCCGGCTATCAGATGGCGGCGACCGACCGTTACCTGATCGTTCCGACCGAGTATATGCAGTATGCGGATGCGGACGTGCTGAACTCCATCGAGCTTTCTGACGCCGCCTCTGTCACCGCGCTCTGCGATCAGATCGAGAAGATCACCAAGAGCGTCATCGAGGCGACCGGCATGGAGAAGTACGCAATGCCGCTCGGCGAGGGCATCGCTCTGACCAACACCTACATTCAGAAGGATATTCTGGAAGGCGGCAGCGGCACGATCGTGCCTGTCGGCTCCACCGAGGTAACCAACGTCTATATGACGGATGCATTCAAGGAAGCCTGCCGCATTGCGGCAAAGTGGGTCGAGGAAGGCCTCCTGCCCAGCGACGCCGCAGTCCGCGACGTTTCCAAGTGGGAAAACGGCTATCTGACCAGCGATCAGGCCTGCGCCGTTGCAACGGCCCAGACGACCGGCGACAATGAGCTGGTGGGTACGCTCCGCACGGCGGCGGACGGCTACGACGTGACTGCGATCAAGCTGCACGAGCACTACTTCATCCAGAGAGGCTGGGGTGCCGGCGGTAACGGCGTGACGGCAACCTGTGAGCATCCGGTCGAAGCGCTGCGCTTCCTTCAGGCAATCAACACCGAGAAGGGCAAGGAGATCTACAACACGATCGTTTACGGTCTGGAGGGCGTCCATTACGAGAAGCTCGACGACAACCACATCAAGACGCTGGAGTATGACGGCACGCAGGGCGGCACGGATACCTCCTATGCAGCATGGAAGTGGGTCATCGGCAACACCAAGTATGTCTATCTGAATCAGGCCTGTACGGACAATGACGCGGCGATCACGGCCGATATCAACGACAATCCGGAGAATCCCAGCTCGAAGCTGATGGGCTTCGTTCTGGATCTGGAGCCGGTCTCCACGCAGGTCGCGCAGTGCGCCGCCGTCGTGACGGAATACCGTCCGGCCCTGACCTGGGGTTCGAAGGGCGCTGAGTGGGAAGCGTACTACGAGGAGTTCATCGACAAGCTCCAGCTTGCCGGTGCGCAGGAGATCATCGATGAGGTCCAGTCGCAGATCGACGCATGGCTGAGCCAGAAGTAAGATAAGACCTTTATGAAAGAAGAGGGGGATGGGAAGAATTTCTGTCCCTCTCTTTTCTTTGAAGCAGCGAGGTAAGGCATGGAAAAGATCATTTATGTTGCCGCGAACGGAGACGACCGGGCTGCGGGTACGGAGCTGGCTCCGCTGCGGACGCCCGAGCGGGCGGCGGCGCTTGCGGAGGACTGCTGCCGGATCGTGCTGAGAGGCGGGATCTATACGCTGAAAAACGGGATCAAGCTCCGGGATGTGTCGGACGTGACGGTGGAGGCGTATCCGGGAGAGGCCGTGACGCTGACCGGCGCTCTACAGGTTCACTTTTCGGACTTTACAGAGGTTACGGATGCGGCGCTGCGCGCGGCGCTTCCAAAGACCGCGATGGAACTGGACTTAAAAAAGCTGGGCCTGACGGAATACGGGCAGTTTTGCGCGCGCGGCTTTCGCCGGCCCTACATTCCGGCGCAGATGGAACTGGTCATGGACGGAGCGCCGCTCCGGCTCAGCCGCTATCCAAAGCACGGAGAGCTGACGGTCGAGAGCGTCATAGACCCAGGTTCCATCAGCATGGACGTGGAAACGCCGGATTTCTCTGACCGCGGCGGCACGATCGGCTGCGCAGACCGGCGGATCTTCGGCTGGCAGCATACGGACGATATTCTTGCAAGCGGCTTTTTCTCCTGCGGGTATGCGGACGATACGATCCCCGTTCAAAGCTTTTGTGCAGAGAAAAGCAGCTTTACGCTCCGGTCTGCCGTCATGTTCGGCGTTCAGAAGAACGAACAGACGCGGTATCATTTTCTGAATGTGCTCGACGAGCTGTGCGAGCCGGGAGAGTACTATATCGACCGGGCGGAGGGGAGGCTCTATCTCATCCCGCCCGCGGGCTTCGGCCCGGAGCGCGAAATCCTTCTGACGGTCTGCGAAGGGCCGCTCGTCAGCCTGATAAACACAAGGCGCGTGACGCTCCGGGGCTTGAGACTGACCGCCTCGCGCGGAATTGGCGTCTACATGGAGCAGGGCGAAGAAAACTGCATCGAGAAGCTGCACATAGAAAGCATGGGCATTGTCGGCGCGGTCATAGGCAAGGGCGTCTCGCCGGATCGCGCCTACCGGCACCACTTCTATAAGGGCGTTCCGGCCTCCGGAGAACTGGGGAGCCTGAATGAGCATCTTTATAACGACGTTCTGTTTGACCGCAGCGCGGGCCATGGGCACAGGATCCGGAATTGCCGGATCTGCCGGTGCGGCGCGGGCGGCGTCAGTCTTGGCGGCGGCTCCAGAAGGACGCTGGAGGCGGGCGGAAACTGCGTGGAGGACTGCGTGATCTTCGACTGCAACCGGCTGGATCGTTCGCTCAAGGGGCTAATCAATATTGATGGCGTCGGCAATGTCATTCGCGGCTGTGAGCTGTCGCAGGCGACGAATATGGCGATCTGCATACACGGGAACGAGCACCGGATCGAATATAACGATATCCACCACACCTGTACGCAGACCGAGGATGCCGGAGCCATTTATATTGGCCGCGATCCGAGCGAACAGGGAAATGTGATCCGCTTTAACTACATTCACGACGTTCAGTGCGCGCACCGGCCCAGGATCCCGCTGAAGGACGGCATGGGGAGCTTTGGCGTTTACAATGACGACATCGCGTGCGGCACGACCGTGTTCGGGAATGTTTTTTACAGAGCCGGAACGTGGGCTGTTCACAACAACTGCTGCAGCGATATCCGCATCGAAAACAATATCTTCGTCGAGTGCCAGACGGCGGTCGTGCACGGAGACCGCTTCTGGGGCGTTCTGCGGACGGACCCTCTCACGCGCGAAGGCGGGCTGATCCATGACCGCCTGATAAATCAGGTCAGGATCCTGCAGCCGCCCTACAGCGAGCGCTATCCGAATCTGACGCATTTCTTCGAGAACGACGGAAAGCCGCTGCGCAACAGCTTCTGCCGGAATATTCTGTATCGCTGCCTGAATGCGCTGGAAACACGGCACAAGGACGAATGGTACATCAACGATACCTATTTGACCGGCGAAGGCAGGACGTGGAAGGACGTGATCGCGGGCTATCGGGGCTGGTACCGGCAGGAGGGAAATCTCGTGCTCGACGAGGATCCGGAGCTGGAAGGACGGCCGTTTGACCTGCGCACGTTCCAAAATGCGGAGCGTTTGCGGCTTGTGCCGGGTTTTCAGAGGATACCGGTCGAAAAAATAGCGGGAGAGCTTACAGATGAATGAGAAATTGCTTGAAAAAATAGAACTGTTTAATGTCGGCGAACTGCGCACGCACCCGATGGGCTGGCTTCTGGCCAGATGCCCGGAGCGGGTCTGTGCCGGCCTTTCATCGCTTGGCGCGTATATCGGCTCACATGCCTGCGGCTGTGAGATTCGATTTGTCAGGGAAAACCCGGAGGACGCTGTAGACGTGACGCTTCTGTGCGTCAACGCGCCGGGAAGCATCGTCGTTATGCAGGGCGATTTCTGGGTCGAAAAGATCGAGTTTGCGCCCGGTGAGCTGAAAACGGTCACCATACGAAATTCTCCGATCCTTCAGGAGGAAAATGAAGCCTTCTTTGCAGAAAATTGTTTTTCCAGGAATGTAACACGGCTGATTTGCTCAGTCGCGGAATTCGTCCTGTGTGATGTGCGGTCGAACGGAAAAGAGATTCGGCCGCCCGAAAGGGAAGAGCTGCCGAAATACACCTGCCTGGCCTACGGCTCGTCGATCACACAGGGGGCCGGGGATATTGCAACGCCGCTGAGCTATATTGCGCAGGCGGCACGGATGCTCAATTCGCAGGCGCTCAACAAGGGACTTGGCGGCTCCTGCTTTATGGAGGCATGCGCGGCGGACTGGCTGGCGCAGCTCCCGTATGACTATATGATCTTCGAGGCCGGTACCAACATGTACGACGACTACGCTCCGGAGGAGATCGAGCGCCGGGGAAGCTATCTGCTGTGCAGGGTCATGCAGACGCACCCCGAGCAATATGTATTCCTGCCGGAGCCGCCGATGCTGTTCCGGCGGAAGCAGGGCGGAGAACGGTATGCGCGCTTTGTCGAGGCAGTGCGAAAAATTCAGGAGCGCGCGCAGAGCCGGAAATGCGTGTGGATCCCGAATGAAAAGCTCCAGCCGGAGAGCTTTTATGTGAGCGCAGACCGCATCCATCCATCGCCGTTTGGGCATGTGCTGATGGGCGCCAATCTGGCGGCGGCAATCCGTCCGTATCTGGAGGGTGAGGACGTATGAAAATTGATCTGAACGGCCTGTGGAGGGCGGAGATCGAAGGAAAAGAATATGCGCTCCGCTTTCCCGGCGCGATCCAGAGCTGCGCGGCGCTGGGAGCGGCGTATCCGAGCGAGGCAATGCCGAACGGCTATCTGGGGACGGCAATCCTTGAAAAAACGTTTGAGGTATCTTCGCTCAAAGGGCAGACGGAGCTTGTCTGTAAGGGCGTGATGCCGTATGCGGAGGTCTATCTCAACGGCTGCCGCGTCGGAACGGTGGAATACTGCCAAACGGCGTTCCGCTTTCCGGTCACGCCGGCCGTCCGCATGGGAAGCAATACCCTCCGGCTGGTGCTCGAGGAAAAAAATCTGGAACTGATCGGCGGGATGCGCTTTGACGTGCTGAACTGGTCCGGGATCTTTGACGAGGTCTACATGGAAAGCTTCGACTTGAAGATCGCGTCTCCGGAGCTTGCCATAACAGCGGATACCGTGACGTTCTCCGTGCAGACGGAGGGTGCAGAACGCGCGGAGCTGACAGTCCTGGACGGAGAACGTCAGACCTTCTGCGTGGAAGGAACGATTTTGGATGGAAAAGCATCCTTTTCCGTACCGATGAACGGACTGGCGCGGTGGTCGCCCGATGCGCCGAAGCTCTACACGCTTTGGGTCACAGTTTATTCCGGCGAAGCGCAGGAGACGAAATGCTTTCAGACGGGAATACGGACGCTGCGGTGCGCACAAAACCGGTTCTATCTGAACGATGCGCCGCTGTATCTCTTTGGCGGCGGAGACGAGTATTTTTCGCCGTGCATCAGCCCGATAACAGAGAAAGCGATCATTCGCAGACGCTTTGCGGCGATGAAGGAGCTTGGCTTCAATTTTTATCGCTACCATACGCACACGCCGACGCAGGCTGAGCTGGAGGTATGCGACGAGCTGGGCATTTTTGTGAGCGTGGAAATCCCAATCCTGTCAAATTTCAGCCGCATCACCGACGCGGAAAAGGGCTTGGAGATTTTAAGGACGTATATCCGCCAGACGCGGCTGCATCCGTGCATTTTGGATTACTGCCTTGGAAACGAGTCCATCCAGCTCATGGTGCGGATGCCGCAGGAGCAGGCGCTTGCGCGCAGAGGCTATGAAGTGATCCGCGCCGAAGCGCCGGAGCAGCTGGCTATTTTCGGCTTCGGAAATCAGGGAGAGCGGCCGGAGCTTCCGTGCGATTTCCTGACGCCGCATCTCTGGAGCCAGGACTTCCGCTGGGCCTACGAGGGGCTGACGAAGATCCCGTGGCAATATCTGACCGCGCCGCAGGACGGGCGGCCGTGCGTTGCGCATGAGTTTGGAAAATACGGCGTCTGGCCGGACGACGCGGAGGACGGAGATATGCCTCCGGACGGCTACCGGCTTCGCTATACGGAGCAGAACGACGCGCTGTTTGACGGCAAGCTGTCGGCGGCGCTCCGGCCTGCGATCATCCGCAATGCGAAAATGCTGAGCCTTTTTTGCGCGGCAACGTCGCTGGAGGCGATCCGGCGGCAGCCGGAGTTCAGCGGCTTCGTTTACTGGACGTTTTTCCGCATGGGCCTGCGCTGCGGCGGGCTTTGCGGGGATATGGGCGAGATCCCGGAGGAGGCGAAGCGTCTGCTTGCGGCGGCGACTGCGCCGCTTGGCATTTTTACCGACAGAGATTTTCAGGACAGGACGTTTTCTTCCGGGGAGACGGCGAGGTTCCGCATCACGGTATCGAACTTCGGTGCGGAGCATGTGGAAAACGCCGCATTGGCGCTCTGCCTGCGGAGCGGAGACGAGACGCTCTGGACTGGGAGCGCCGAGAATATCGGTTGTGCCAGAGGCGAGATCGCGCAGAAGGCGGAGCGTACCATTCCCATGCCCGCCGTCTGCGCGGAAACGCAGATGGAGCTGCGGATGGAGCTGAGAAAGGACGGGCGCGCCCTGTGCAGGAACAGCCTGACGCTCTGGTGCTATCCGAGCGGGAAGATGGACTTCGATGCAAGACTCGTCTGCCATCTGCATGAGCAGGCTCATGCGGAAATGCTGGAAAGCAGTGTGCGGGCAGCGACGCCGGTCTGGAGCTGGATCTCCATGCTGCTGGGCTGCGAGATTCCGGAATACGGCTTTGTGCCGTCGGATGAAAAGCTGCCGGAGTATCTGCCTGCGGCGCTGCGAAAAGGAAGGCCGGATGCACTGATCTGCGACCGGATCGACGATACGGCGCGGGCGTTCCTGCGTGCGGGCGTCCCGGTCCTGTTCCTGGACAGCGGAGAATTTCCGGCGGAGGTATATGCCGGAGCAAAGCCGGAAAAGGCATGGTTTTCCTGCAACACGTTCTTTGCGCCGTTCCGTTCCTCATGGGAGGAGGGAAACTGCGCAACGGTTCTGGAGGGAAGCCTTCTGCGCGGAAACGCGGAGGAAAGCTATGCGGATGTGCGCTGGTACAGCGCCGTCGAGGGTGCAAGGCCGCTGCTGCGGGAGGCCCTTTTGAAGCGGCTGCCGCTTGCGGACACGCAAAATGTGTTCCGGGTGTTCCGGCGCGTGAAAAAACGGCCAAAATCCAAGAAAGAGCCGGTCTATTTTGCGGAAATGCAGAAAAAGCAGCTCGAGGACTGCGTGTATTACATGGACGGTAGAGTCGAGGGAACGAAGACGGCGGTCACGTCTTTGCGGCTGTTTTCGGATGCCTGCGGAAAAGAACTGCTGCGCAAAACGATCACATGGCTGACCGGCGCAGAACGGACGGAGGATACAATATGCAAGTGAATTATCACCGGTCAACAGAGAAGGGCTTTGCCTATGCCGTCCGGATGCCGGAGCGGATGCACGCAGGTCTTCCAATG
>ENA-ORNK01001416-ORNK01001416.1-human-gut-metagenome-genome-assembly--contig:-NODE-1416-length-18990-cov-21.271032_pt1 | contig 18990 bp, 14 predicted proteins | sample MGYA00242115_ERZ509022 | MGnify/ENA primary metagenome ERZ509022 (study PRJEB26280, sample SAMEA2338690) | human gut metagenome | biome: human gut; feature: human-associated habitat; material: faeces...
AGCGCCTCGCTGCGGCTCGGTGTGCGGCACGGCATCTGCGTTGCCAAAATGCTCGCCAATACACAAAGTATTGCCTGCGCTTTTGGCTTAGCAGCTGCCGCACCTCGCTCGCCGTATTGGCACTTAGAATTTATGCGGTATTGCCTTTACGATGCGGATAAAAGCCAAGTCGTTGGTGACAAGCTCTGTCTTTACGGTGAGTTTGCCATCCGCATATTCATACGGAGCCGGGGCGTAGTCCACTGCACTTTCATCAATGACCTGCTGTACCTGCGCCGGGGTCATGTCCTCCGGCTCACCCATTGCCTGCCAGCACTTCAGCGGGTTGCCGTGTTCCTCGTCGATGCGGCAAAGCTGCACGCTCTGCGGCTTTGCGTCCAGTTCGACCTCGATCTCCACCGGGGTGGCCAGGGTGCTTTGCCCTGCAAAGTGGTGCAGGTTCTGTTTGGTAGCCAGCACGGTAAGCTGTGTGTCGGCAGCATCGCGGAACGCTGCCACACTCACCTCGCCGTCCAGTGCGCCGGGCAGCTCCAGCCGTTTATCCCCGGCCTGCCCCAGCAGGCGCAGTGCGTGGAAAAGCGGCTTTGGAATACCGTGCTGGGTCACAAGACCATACCCGCCGTGAAATTCCTCCGGGAAGGGGTGAATTTCCTCAAAAATATCGCTGAAGCACCAGATGCTGGAGCCGTCGATGAAATCCTCAGCACTGAGAGCCGCGCGCACATCGTAGGCGGCTACCTTGCGGGTATCGTTACCGGGCGCGCCAAAGGTTGCGCAGCCGTTCCATTCGGTATAGTATACCGGCAAACCGTCAGCCTGCTTCTGTACCTGCTCGGCGGCATCGCGCAGCAGATCACGATTCAGGTCATCCGTCTCGGTGTTGTCGGGCATCGTGCGGCGGAACATTGGCAGCAAGCCATCCTCCGGCTTTAAACCGGCAAACAGCTGGGCAAAATCGACCTTGTATTCCGCTTGAATCTCCGCAGTGTCCTTCATGTGATCCGCGTCTTTCTGGTCACACACCTCGCTGATGGGATCTCCTGCATACTGATGGGTCGTGATGAAGTCCACCGGCGCATCATGGGCCTTGCAGTAGTCCACGAACGCCGCGACCCACTTGCTGTTGCTGGTGGCGGGACCGCCGACCTTCAGTTTATCATCCACTGCTTTGACAGCCTTGGCGGTGATTTCATACAGACGGAAATAGTCCTCTTGTGTGCCGTCAAAGAACGGAGTTTTCAAGTCCGGCTCGTTCCAGACCTCAAAGAACCATGTTTCCACTTCCTCTTTGCCGTAGCGGTTCAGCAGAAAACGGACAAATTTCTGAATATACGCCTGCCACTGTGCCTCATCCTTCGGCGGGGCAATGCATGGTTTCCAGTAAAAGGTGCCGCGTGTCGGGCGCTTGGCCAGCGGGCTGGGCATGAAGCTCAACTCCACAAAGGGCTTCATGCCGGCTTTCAGCACATTGTCATAGACCAGTCCCGGCAGGCGGAAGCTATTCTCATAGAACGGCACCTGCTCGGAGCCGGGCATCGGCATGACCGTGGACATGGTGTCATAGGTATGCATATCATCGCTGAAAATACCGTGGAAACGCACCCGTTCAATACCCAGTTCGTCATGGATCTGCTTGAGCTGCTCACAGTAATCGGTGCGCATTGCCATGGCTGCATGACCGCTGCCGACGCAGAACTGCCAGTGCTTATGGAACGGCTTTGCAGGTGCATTTGCGGGAATCGTGAATTTCATGATCTTATTCCTCCGACTTTTGTGTATGCCGCTTGGCAACTTCCGCACGCATGGCGGGAAGTTTTTCCTCCAGATCGAAGCCGCGGAAAATCAAGAACATGCCCACATTCAGTACGATGGGCAGATAGTTGGAAAATGCGTAGATAGCATAGCGCATCGAGGTTGTGGCCGCGCTTAGGGTGGAATCGTAGGAGCCAATCATCAGGAACAGTGCCAGAACCAGCGCACCCAGACCGCCGCCGACCTTGTTGCCGAAGCCAATCGCACCGGAAGAGACGGCCACCAACTTTTTATCATATTTGTACTCATTGTAATCGACCGCCATTGCCAACAGAACGCCGTACAGGCACATCAAAGGGATCTGTAAAAAGCTTCCTACCAGATCGGAGCCGATGTACGCTGCAAGATTGGTCGGCACAAAGCAGCGCACTGCGCAGGAAGCTGCGTACCCCAGCAGACCCAGATTGATGGTTCCCTTTACGCCCAGCTTTTTGATGATGGGGTTGGACAGTACAAAGCCTAAAAGCGTGGAGAGCAGACCGGCCGAACCGGCAATGGCTACCAGATTATCATTGCCGAAAATCCACTTGCAGTAGTAGGCGCCGGACGACGCGGCGATGGCCGAGGAAACCGCTGTAATCAAGTTGAACAGCAGCACGATGACCCAGTATTTGTTGCCGAACAGGCACTTGACTGCCGTAAGAAAATTAACGGGTTCTTCCTCCGGCTCTGCTGCTGCGGTGTCATCCTCGACCGCTTTACGCATAGCCTTGCTGCCGTTGGCGTAGCAGATGAGCAAGCTCAGCAGAACGATCAGTGCAATGACCGCGCCGTACTTGATCCACGCCACCTGTGTGCCGCCCAGCATATTCGTGATGGGAATCGTTGCGATGGAAATGACCATGCCGGAAGCATAGTTGCCGACCGCACGCAGAATGCCCATGTTACCGCGCTCCTGCTGGCTCCTGGTGCGCACGATCATAGTTGCCGCAAAGGGTGTGGCAATCATTGTGTAGATGACCGCCGTAACCAGCAGGTTTGTCACCAGTGCGTAAGCGACAGCCGGAATCTGACCGGCTTGGATGGGAACCGTGAACATCATTACCGTGATAACCGCGGCCGGGACCGCCATACGAAGCATCCACTTGTAATACTTCATATTGCCGCCCTTGGAGTGGTCAATGATATTGCCGAACCAGATGTCCGTCAGCGCATCCACGACCTTGGCGATGACCATGACCACACCCACGGAGCCGACTGCAATCCCGACTTTATCGGTGTAGAAGTATTGCAGCTGACCTACAAGGTTTGCCATAAGGCCCAGACCCAACTGGCCGGAGAAGTCCGCGAGATAGTCGCGTTTGCGCATTACGAGCGCTGCGCCGTCCTTATCCACAGTGGGGCGCTCTTTTTTACCAAATGCCATATTGTCTTCCTCCTGTTTTTTAGGGAACTCATCCCTTGTTTCTGAATTCAGTATAGCATCTGCCTCTCCATGCATATTGCATTATTTGACTGGATATTGTAAAATAAAATTATCAATCTGTGGGGAGGTCTGCTCCGTGGATACCGCACGCTATATCCGCATCACCAATCTCTGTATGCTGTTTTTCCGGGCCGAGGGGATCGCGTTTTCCTTGTACGACAAACAAGATACCTGTCACCTGCAGTACCCGGAGGAGCCGCAGCGCAACACAGCTGCACTGTTTGCTGGCCGTGACCCTGCACGGACGCTGGACATCTGCACCACCCCCAGCCATGCAGGCTATGCTTCCATCCGGATCAAGGGCGGCTGGCGGATCGTTATCGGCCCTGTCTATAACGCAAGGCTCAATGAAAGCCTTGTGGATGCCTTTATGGCAGAAAATCAAATCCCGGCTGCGCAGCGCCACGCAGCCGATACAATTCTGGAGGCCGCACCCAATCTGAGTCTGCTGGAATTTTTCGACAAGGCCGCGTATCTCTACTACTGCATGGACGGTGAAATCCTTGACCCGTCCGTCTACTTTGATTTGACGAACGACCGCGACAGCTTTACTGTTGGCCGCGATACCGTCGAGAACCTGCTGGAGCGCAAGGAAAATGAGAAATTCCACAACAGCTACCAGTGGGAATTGATGTTTTACGATTTGATTCGGCAGGGCGACCCGGAGAGGTTAATGGCTTTTCTGATGCAGGATAGTTCAACCCGGGTGGGTCACGGCACAATGGCTGATACCCCGCTGCGGCAGGCAAAAAACATTTTCATCGGTTGCATCACTAAAATCGGTATGATGTCCGCCATCCCTGCCGGAATGGACGTTGAACTAACCTACCAGCTGATAGATAACTATGTGCTGGACTGTGAGCGCGCCGCGACAGTGCCGGAAATTGATCGTTTACAATTAAGCGCTGCAATGGATTTCTGCCGCCGCCTCGGAGAACTGCGCCTGCCTGCGGGTATCAGCCGCGAGGTATACACCTGTATGTCCTACATCCGCAATCATGTGAACACCCCTTTGAGCCTTAACGATGTGGCTGCCTCTATCGGGCGCAGTGTGTCCTACACCGGGAATCTCTTTAAGAAAGAAACCGGTCAGACATTGGGCAATTATATTGCGGAATGTCGGCTGGAAGAAGCCAAAAGCCTTTTGTATTATACCGATATGACATTGGCCGAAATCAGCAGCTACCTCTGCTTTTCGAGCCAGAGCTATTTCCAGAACGTATTCAAAAAAGAATATGGTGTTACCCCGATGCAATATCGCAGGCAACACCATACCGAATCATGATATTCTGTTGTTTTTGATTACATCCGCATACCAGTAGAACGAATCCTTCGGGATGCGCTGTTGGGTCTGATAGTCCACATACACAAGACCAAAGCGCTTATCGTAGCCCTCCGCCCACTCAAAGTTGTCCATGATGGACCAGTAGAGATACCCAGTCACCGGGATGTTCTCGTCCACGGCACGCTGCAAACCTGCCAAATAGCGCTTGACAAAGTCGATGCGCTGGGGGTCATGCACTGCGCCATCGCTCATGACGAAGTCTATGTTTGCCATACCGTTTTCCGTGACGATAATGGGCAGATGGTAGCGCTCCGTCAAGAAACGTGCCGCCCAGTACAGAGCATCCGGCGTAATGGGCCAGTCCATTGCCGTGCGGGGCATACCCGGCACAACGGCGGGGTTGGGACCCATGTACTCCTCATAGTTGGAGGCATTGTAGCAGTTAAAGCCGAAGAAGTCCAGCGGCTGGCAGATGACCTTCAGTTCCTCCGCCGTGAAGAATGGCTGCAGACCCGCCGGGACACAGCCGAGAACGGCCGGGTCTGCCCACCAGTTGAAATGCGAGAAGAATGCCTGCTCCGGGAACATCTGGGTGCGGGCTTTTTCTATGCCATCCGGCGATTCGTTCTCCGGCAGGTAGACACTGCCGTTCAGCGCCATACCGATTTTCGGGGCCAGCTTGGCGCGGCTGCGCAGCACGCGAACCGCCTTGCCGTGGGCCAGCAGCACATTTTTTGTCAGCGCCGCCAGCTTGTTCATCATCACGGCGGGTTGCTCCTGCATCAGGCTTTCAAACGGCGCGTGCGCCCCCGTAAAGTAGCCGTTGCCGATGAAGGTCGTCGGCTCATTTACAGTGAACCAGAACCGCACCCGGTCGGACAAGGCATCCGCCACTACACGGGCGTAGTTGGCGAAATCATCACTGATTTCCGCATTGTACCAGCCGCCTTTTTCGTGCGCCCACATGGGCAGATTCCAGTGGAAAATCGTCACCATCGGCTCAATGCCCGCTGCTTTCAGTTCGTCCACCAAGTCGCTGTAAAAGGCAAGACCCTTGGGGTTGACCGTGTCGGGACCGGACATCACGCGCGGCCAGCTGACGGAAAAGCGATACGCCTTGACGCCCAGCTTTTTCAGCAGCGCTACATCCTCCTTGTAGCGGTGGTAGTGATCACAGGCGATAGTACCGTTCTCGCCGTGCTTGACGTGCCCCTCGCTCAAAGCATCCCAGATACCGGGAACCTTGCCGTCCTCATTGTAGGCACCCTCAATCTGGTAAGCAGCACTGGCCGCACCCCAGAGAAAATTCTTCGGAAAGCTCATCTTGTTTCCCCCTTTATAGTTCTGCAAGCCGGTCATACAGCCCCTGCAGAATTGCACTCAGTTTTACTGTGTCGGGGATGGCTTGAATCATGCCCACCGACAGAATATCATTCAGCTTGCGGTACACCATGAAGTCCAGTGTTTCTTTCGGTATCATATCGAACATACCGTTCGTGAATTGATTTACGATTTCTTTTGCACGCGGATTTTCAAGAATTTCCCCAATTGTGCTTTCACCGTTCAAGGGATAGGGGTTCTTACCCTCTATCATCAGCGGGGCTTGTGCCAAAATGTTCTCCGCCGACAATGCCAGATACAGCGTGTGCGCCCCGATAGGCTGCACCCACTTATCCATTCGTGCGTCATAGCAGCGCAATGCCTTTTTGCTGACCGATACATTCACAACTGTTTCCTCACCGGGGGCAAGGCGCACCTTGGCATACCCCACCAGTGTGCGGTCGGGGCGCAGCATACGGGGCTTTTCCTCGCGGGTATAAAGCTGTACGACCTCGCTGCCGGGGCGGCTGCCGACGTTTTTTACCCGCACAGGCACATTCAGTGTTTCCTGTGTGCGCATATCCCAGCGGAAGTCATTTTCACACAATTCCACAGAAAAATCCGTGTAGCTCAAGCCGCATCCGAACGGATACTGCACAGCTAACTTGCGCTTTGCGTAGCTGCGGTAGCCCACAAACACGCCCTCGCCGTAGTAGGCATCGTTGCCCTCACCGGGGAAGTTTGGGTAGGCGGGCGTGTCTTCGTAACGAATCGGGAACGTCACCGGCAGGCGGCCTCCCGGCTCGGCCTGCCCCGTCAGCAGACGTGCCGCTGCCACGCCGCCCATGCAGCCGGGAATGAAGATGCAAAGCACTGCATCCGCGTAAGGCAGCCAGTCCGCCATCTCTACCGGTCCGGAAATATTCAACAGCACGACGGTTTTCATGCCTTTCTGCTTTGCCTGCTTCAGCACCTCGGTCATGCGGGTGCGGTCTTGTTCCTCTACCGCCATGCTTTCGCGGTCCACATTTTCCCCAGCCGGGGCAGCCGCCGTGTACACCAACGTGTCGGCATCGGTCCATTCCTCAAAGGCCGCCGCGCCGCGCAGTTTGCGGTATTCGTCCAGCACATTGCTGTGCAGGGCCGTCTCCACCGCCGTGGAGCCGCTGCCATACTCCAGTGTATCGCGGCTGCGCGCCCCCCAGAACACAGCACGCTGGGTCTCGGCCAGCGGTAGGACGGCATTCTCGTTTTTCAATAGCACCGCACCGTCTTCAATTGTCCTGCAGGCGGTTTGCAGCAGTGCATCGGCGTCATACTGCGCGGGGATGCGGCGTTGATTTTGTTTGATTTCCACGATAAGCTGCAGGATATGGGTCACGCGGTCGTTCAGAACTTCCTCGGAAAGCCGCCCCTCCTGCACCGCCTGTTTGCAGGCGGTCATATCGTTTGGACCGGGCTGAATCAAATCCATACCCGCCGCCAGCGTACCTTCCTTGTTCTGTCCGGCTGCGCCCCAGTCGCTGACAATGGCGCCATCGAAGTGCAGTTCCCCGCGCAGCAAATCTGTCAGCAGCTTTTTGCTATACGAGGTGAACTCTCCGTTCACGGCGTTGTAGGCGCTCATGATACACAGGACGTGACCATCCTCGATGGCTGCCTCAAACCCACGGGCATACAGTTCCATCATAACCCGTTTTGAAAGGTTAGAGCTTGTTGTGTTGCGGTTCGTTTCCTGATTGTTTGCGAGGAAATGCTTGGCACAGGCCGCAATGCCGGCGCTCTGCATACCGCGTACAAAGGCTGCCGCGGTCTGAGCCACCAACTCCGGGTCCTCGCCGTACATTTCATAGTTACGGCCGCCCAGCGGGTCGCGGGCAATATCCACGTTGGGACCAAAGCAGACATCCACCCCGGCGTCACGCAATTCCTGTCCGACCGCGTGGCCGATGGTCTCGGCTGTGATCGGGTCAAACGACGCGCCGATGTTGATGCCCGACGGGAAGCTGATATGCTGCCGACCGCCCGGACGGTATTTTGCCGCCTGCTCCACAAGGTCGGTCATCAGTGCATCGCCCTTGTACTTTGCCGCGGCCTCGTTGAGATCAACGCGGTTCAGCGCCACCATTTCCGGCGTGGCATACGCTGTACGCGGGTCATCGGCACGGCAGGGGTCTGTTAAGTAGTCCAGCACCACATGGGTGCCATTCAGCCCGGTCGCGCCGTCCATCAGATAGATGGCGGGCACATCCATATCCGGGATAGGTCGTGTGTGGCAGGCGCGGTAGCACCCCACCATATCCAATTTTTCATCCAGCGTCATCTCCGCAACCACCTGCGGGATGCTTTGTAAGTTGCTCAATTTTGCACGCATACAGTTTTCCTCCCTCTCGCGAATGAATTCTGTATCCAGTATAGCGTGCTGTGGAATCTGCGTATTGTAATTTTCGTGATGCAATTGTAATTTTTGGCTGGCTGCCGCAGGAAATGAATCAGAACGGATTCACTTTTTCGAGTCAAGATTTTTGGATGAATCAGAAGTGATTCACTCTTGAGAGTATGCAGTACAGCATCTCCGTAGAGAACCAGCCTTATCCTGTACTCTGCATACTCTCGGCAGACGGCTGCGCCGCCCATGTTCCCGACTTTCCAAAAATCGCTACCCAAGCAGCTACGCTGGATGCTGCCCTGCTGGAGGTCAAGCAGCAAATCCAAAAAGCCCTGCGCCAATACAAGAACCCGCCCATTCCCACAAAACAAGAACAAATCGTAGTGCCAAACAACAGCGTGTTGGTACTCGTCAAGGCGAGCTGACTACACTGACCGATCCTATATTTACCTGCCAACTCCGCATAATTTATCCACAAAAAGCGCCCGGGCGGTTGAAAATTTCAGCCGCCCGGGCGCGGTCATTTTGCCGTTTTGGGGTCATTTTGGGGTCAAAGTTACCAGCTTGTTACCACTTTTGCCATAATGCAGAAAAAAGCTCGTTGAAACTTGCCGTTTCAACGAGCTTTTGTTGGTTGCGGGGACAGGACTTGAACCTGCGACCTCCGGGTTATGAGCTTGAAGGCAAGATCTCTTCTTTTTTATTTCGATAATTCGTATTTTATTTTCTCTATGTGCTCGTGAAATTTTCTTTATTCTATGTACCTTAATTTAAGGTAATTATATAGGATTCTATTGCCTTTGTCAACATTTTTTAGGTACACTATAATCAGGAAAGGCTCATTGGGGAAAATCTTATTCCCCCTTCCCCGTCCGAACAAAAGAATTTTCCGTAGATTTTCGCCTAAAAAAGTTGTTGCTAAATTCGGGAGGGACAGGATACAAATGGATTCCGCAACCATATCTGCCACCAAAAAACGCATTCGACAACCGCCTCACATTTTAGATCTTTGCGATGGTCTGTCTGTACATTACACTTTCTCCCCCATCTCCGTCGCCAATCGCAAGCGAGGGAACACAGCGAATCAAATCAAGTTGTACCTCTACAGTTCTTCACTGAAAAGAAAAGTAGGGGCCGATGTTCGTCTGCGCTATACAACGCCGCTCAAAAAAGTACGAAAGACAAGCAAGAAGCGGCACACCCCTCCCGCGGAAAAGGTTCTGGAAGGTGTGCAAAAACTACTGGCCAAAAATGAAGAACTGCGAGAGTGTGATTTGACAAAAACGCCGAAAGAGGCATCCGTACTCTCTGTAAAGTTGGTTGTTTTTTGGTTGCAAAAGAAATCTTCTTTTCAAACAAAATATTCAAAAAGCAGTGATGAAGCATCTTCCCTCGAAAAAATGATGGCACAGGTTATTCTATGCTTGGGAAATTTGGATCTCTCGAGATTATTGCATGAACATGAATTGCCTCTTCTCTGCACTCACGTTTTCACCACCTTGCGAAAAGTCGTCGAGCGCAGAGCTTATATGCTAATTCAAGAAAGCTTGTCCAAGTCTGTTGTATCCGTTGCCGACTTTGATGTCCTCGAGGAAGACCAGAACGTGACCCAACGACTGTATGATTATGGCGCTCTTCTTCAAAAAGTTTTTCGTGAGTATCTGCTCCTCCAAAACATTTCCGATGAGCAACAGAATCAAATTCTGGCTTTATTTAAAAAGCAATTCACTGTGCGTTCCGGCGTAGGTGTCAAGATGGGAAAAGGATTGCGCCCAAAAAGTTTGAGTGTGGACGATTACCGCCTTTTGTGGAAAGCCCTTACGAAAGAACCTGGCAATTCACTGGCATTAGCACAGTTACTGATGCTGTTTTTAGGTTTAACAGCCGAGGAAGTCTGTGCGCTGGACAGCGAAGATTTAATTCCAATTCCCAATTATCGTGCTTACCAGCTGCGTATTACCAAGCGCTGCCTCCCCATAAAGAAAAACGATAATGACAAGAACTATATCATATCCGGCGAGCTTCCCAATTCAGAAAGTTATCGGAATGTGCCTGTTCCATTTTTGTTGGTGAAACTGATTTTACAATCTGCGCAAGCGCCGCAGAAGCCTCTGTTTTGCGACGATAAAACCGGGCAACGTATTAAGGTAAATGAATTGCAAGCGGAATTCCGAAAACTGTTCCGTGATTTTAAAAAGAGTTTTCTTGAGTATCACCGTGATGATGGGCAAGCTGTTAGTATACAGGTTTCTTTTCGCCCAGAAAATTACCGGCAAAGTTGTCGCCATTTTTGGCAATTTCTGTGTGGGCTGCAGCAGAACGAGATCCGTTACTTGGGCGGGTTGGCTCAAATCGATACCGCCGGACAACATTACATTGACTTTAATAACGCGCATAAACAATATCATATGTGTGTGCAGATGAGCTACGGGCTTATGGCAGTGGCAACTCCAGGCGCCCTTCCTCCCAAAATGCCAAAAGGTTCGCTTGAGAGAAAGTGCCATATTGAAGGCGTGTTTAATCATGTTCTGCACACCAGACTCCACATCTGCCGCCCTTGTACGGTTACCATTACCTCTGCACATGGGGTCACCATAAAAACGGAAGAAGGATGTTTGTGATGGGAATCCGAGACTCTCTGACACTGACTTGGCAGGACTTGGACCAAAGTCCCCTAAGTCTATTCACCTATTGTGAAGAGGCAATGGCGACAAAGCCAAACACAAACTCATCTACCGCTCGTTTGTGGAACGCAAACACCCAGGCAACATATCACCGTATGATGGAAAAAATGCAAGCACTCTATTTTGATTCTTTAGGACTCCCCTTCAGGGACCTGGAATTCGAGCATTTTTCTGCAGCTGTTGATGCATACGTTCAACAATCTAAGGCCAAATCAAAAAGCGGTGAAGTTTCCGATGCCACAAAGGATAAACTTTGCAGCATTTTAAAAAGTCTTTCCTCTTTTGTACATGAGAAATTGCCCGCATACTCTGATCCATGCTGGGGTTCTATCTGGAATTATCATAAAACAGCCCTGCCTAAAAGATCCGCCGGGAAGAAAGAGGAGCTGAGACAACTTCGGGAACAAGAAATTGCAGAAATCGTAAAACTTCCTCGCTCTTTACAAATCCGCGAAGAAATCAAATTTGCCAAAGTCCTTCGCAAGGGGCTCAATGGTCCTGACGGTGTATTTATCGGTGGATTACTGATGCTCTATCTGGGACTACGTCCCAGTGAATGTTGTGGTTTGACGTATCGCGCAATCCAACCGCTGACGAAAGACGGAAACGTAAAGGCTCTTTATATTTATCGCGCCTTGGATACGTCGAATAAAAGCAAAAATCAACTCAAAACCAAAAACGCCTATCGTGTGTTACCCATACCGGCCGAATTGGATTCTTTATTGCAAGAGCGTATGCAATACATTCAGAAATCCCATCCCAACGGCTGCTTGGAGGATTTTCCCATTGTAAATTCTCCCGAGGACTGTACAAAATTCTGCACTCGCAAGCATTTCGGCGACACAATCAGGAATTTGCTTCGCAGCATCCGTACCAATGAAGAAAGTCTGGTTTACGCCTCTCATCTTCTCGAGGCAAACAAATCCGTAAAAGAAGAAAGCCCCACCGCTTATTTGCTGCGAAGACACTATGCCACCATTCTTTCCAGCGTCTGTTTGATGACTGAAGAAGAACTGCAATATTTGATGGGGCATGATATCCGCAACGCCGATATTCGGCACTTCGATTTGCTGGATACGGATTGGTTGCTTCATATGTATGACAAGCTGAATCGCCGTCACATTTTCACGGAGACCCAATCCGATTTGGCAAGCTCAAAAGATTCTTTCCCAGAAAATATATCAGAAGCCTCTTTTCGATTTATTGATACAGATTTCCGAGGCAGCAATCCCGAATTCATAATCGACATCTGGAACACCTGCCCTGCCGATGCACTGACACTCAGTGTCAAAGCAGAATCCCGCACCGAAAAAGGCGCCGTATTATATGAAGCCGATTACCGTCCGATTGCAGAAAATCTTCCTCCTATGATTCGCTTTGACAGCGCCTATCACAGAGCGCTGGAGAAGTCCGCCAATAAGAGCGCTGGACGCACAAAAAATAAGGCGCAACCGTAATCTCTTCTTCCAACTAATTGCTTTTCCCAAAAACAATTTAGGTGCTCATTTTTATTTGGAGACCCCTATGAATATTTCTTCTCTAAATATATCACAACAACATATCCAACCTTTTTCTCTGGCGCTGGAGGAATCACACCATATAAAGCATGACTACGATTCTGCCCGGTGGTTATACGTTCCCCCTATATACTGTGACTATCGCTACGTTTTAGGTACTGTAGGCGAAAATCCTTTGATTTGTGTAGGTATCAACCCTTCCACGGCAACCCCCAATATGCTGGACCCCACCATGAAATCCGTAGAGAGAATTGCTGTTGCCAACGGCTTTGATAGTTTTATCATGTTTAATGTGTACGCTCAACGCGCTACACAGCCGGACAATTTGGATCCGAAATGCAATGCGATACTTCATCGAGAAAACATGAACGCTTTTCGGTGGGCACTGTCTCAAACCAAGTCCGATTCACCTTCTATTTGGGCCGCTTGGGGAACACTTATCGAAAAGCGTACCTATCTTGCCTCCTGCCTCTGCGATATGCTTCTTTTGGGGCAAGAGTTCCATGCTTGTTGGTACAGTGCCGGTCCTCGTTCTAAAAAAGGACATCCACACCATCCTTTGTATTTACGTGGAGATAGTAAACTTATCCCTTTTGATGTTCAACAATACATAAAAAACTGCCTTCCGAAAGTGTAACCTCACACAGAATAAGCCCCCCAACCTTTGGCGATGGCCGACAAAGGTTGGGGGGCTTTGCTTTTAGGTTTCATAAGTACGCCGTCATAAAAACGCCGTTTCAAATTTCTTCGCCGGTTTCTTTATCGATAAATAATCCGCGGAACTCGCAGCCCATGGCGTCAGCAATTTCCTGCAGCTCTTTTTCACTGAAGTTATCGCGCTTGAATTTTCCGCTGATATTCTGTGAGGTGCATCCCAGGCTGGAAGCAAGATCTTTTACCGACATTCCCTTTTTTATGAGAGCAATTTTAATTTTCTCTGTCATTGCCATCGATAACACCGTCCTTTTCCTTTTTAACAGTATACCTTCAGAAGTACACAAAGTCAATCTTTCGGCCGAAAAAAGTAATTAAAAAGTGAATAAAGTAGTTGACAAGAGAAACTTTTCGGGATATAATTAAACCATAGAGTTACAAAAACAACTCCACAGTTACAAAAAGAGGATGATTCTATGATAGTATTTATTCTTGACCATTTGAATGTGCCCGTTCATCTGAACCGACTTCATACCGGCAATCCCGGTTTTGCCGTCAGATGGTTATGTTGCTTCCGTCTATTTTTCTTTTTTGATACAGGGCATTACGCCCGGAAAGGTGTGCTTTATGAAAATGTCTGTTTATAGCTATCTTCAGTTCCCAATGAATTTGACCGCCTCTCTTGCATTGCATATGCGCCGTGATTGCGGTCATGACCCCAAGTATTGGACCAGAAAACATCGAAAAAGAAAATAGCGCAAACCCATGCGGCAACATGGATCTGCGCTCGGCAGGAAAATCATTTTTGCGTCACGATTTCCTGCCTCCATTGTACAACACACAATTTCAAAACACAAGTGGAGGTCTACTCTTTATGAATCAACTGGAAACTGTCCTGTATCGGACCTATGTATATCGCCTTTATCCTACCGCCGAGCAGCAGACTATGCTTGCCGACCGATTTGACTTTGAGGATGAAAATTATAATGCCATGGCACGCCGCATTAACGAACTATATGGGCAACACGCCCACAAAGCAGATGCGGAAACTGCCATTCGTCAATATAGTATTTCCTGCCCCGGCATCGACTACCAAGGCTCCCTGGATCACACCCGAAAGGAGTTGTTCCAGGCAGTACAAAAGCTATGGCAGGGAAGTTACAACAAGATTTATTCGCGCCCGGTCATACGGAATCACCGCTGCTTCTATTTTAAAACAATGGCGGTCAGCGAATTCCATATTATTGTTCTCACTATCGGGACAATCCTGCGGGATACTCATCGCCCGCTCCCGGTCGGTGCAAAAGCACTCAGCGGCCAAATCTTTTACAGCTCCTATGAAGGGCGCTACTACGCTCATATACTTATCGTATACACGGCAAAATTGCCGGCCCCCATCACGCCTGTACTCTACGACCGGGCCATCGGTCTGGATTACGCACAAGATGGTCTGTACCGTGACTCCAACGGTCACAGTGCCGAATATCCCGGATTCGCGGCAAAGTCCAAACCCAAACGGGAAGCTTTACAACAAGCCCTGTCCCGTGCGCACACTGGCAGCCGGCGCTGGCGTGCCCTGCGCGCCAAACTGGCAAAGTTGGACCGACATACTCAAAATCAACGTCGTGATTGGCAATACAAGCAATCTAAGCGTCTCCTGCAGAATCACGACCTCATTGCTACCGAAAATCTAGATTTTGTGGGTATGAAGCGTCAAAATCCTCGCCTTACCCCTAAAATAGAAGATAATCAGTACCCCGCCTTTTTGCAAAAGCTGCAAAGTAAAGCTATCATGCAGGGAAAGCGTGTCGTGCGAGTCGATCGCTATTATCCGAGCTCTCAAATTTGCTCGGCATGCGGTGCACATCTTGGCAAACTTCCCCTGGCCTTCTCCGTTTTTCGTTGCCCACAATGTGGAACACAAATGCAACGGGATCTTAATGCCGCAAAAAACATTCTGCATGAGGGACTGCGTCAGGCAAAATAAGGAATTCCGTTCCTTGGGTACATGGGAACTTTTTGCGCACAGGCAGGCCGTGCGAAATTGTGCCGGAATGAATTTTGCCTGCTCGCCCGGGCGTTCCGGGTAAAACGCGCATGCAGTGAGCCATGCGAACGAAACGCCGAATGGTTATACGCTCACGTTTTTATACAATTTGTATTATAGGCACAAAAACAGCACGGCGGTAAGCGGAAGCTGGACCCTCCCGTTTACCTGCGCAGGTGATGCGACCACCTACACAACAGACTTGCTGCACCGTACCAAACTCAGTATAGCAGCGTTCTTACGATATGACAAGGCTGATGTGTTTGTTTCACAAATTGACCTGTGCCGTGTGTTTTCCGATAAAAGGAGTACACATTATGAAGGTTACAAAAACTAATGAAAAAAGTATTCTTGACTTTTCCGAAGAAACCACTCTGGAAGATTGGCTTCTGTATTGGCTTGACGCCTATGTAAAGCCCGTTTCCAAACCGTCCGGCTATGAGCACTATCGAGATAATTGCGTAAAACACATCATTCCTGCAATAGGAGAAATCCAACTTGGAAACCTGACGCCACGCGTGTTGCAGCGCTTTTTCAACGAGCAGGCACGGACAGGCAATCTTCGCACCGGGGGACCGCTGTCCACTAAGAGCCTGCGCAATATGCGGGCCGTGTTGGATGTTGCATTGAAGCTCGCTACGGCCGAAGAATTGATGCCCAGCAATCCCGTTCCGCTGACCGCAATCAAGTCTGTGAAAAGCCGCCGGGTTCAAATTATGACCAATGACTCCCAGAGGGTCTTGGAAACATATCTGTTCGAACATTTCGGTCACAAAGAAGCCGGCATTCTACTGGCACTGTACACAGGTATGCGTTTGGGCGAGATCTGCGCCCTGCGGTGGAAAAATTATCAGGAATCCACCGGGATGCTCTCCGTTGAAAGTACCGTGCGCCGCATCAGTGATATCGACTCAAGCCCTATGGCATCAAAGACACGGCTGGTATTCGGTTCTGTAAAGACAACTTCCTCGGAACGAGAGTTATATATGCCAGACGTGGTACAGCAGTTGTTGAAGCTGCAGCGGGAGCGCTTTGCAAAAGAGTTCGGTCGGGAAGCCTGCGACGAAGATTTTATCGTTTTTAATCGTTGCGGCCGTGTGATGGACCCGGACAACCTCAGCCATTACTTTTCGCGTATTCTGCGGCAACTGCACCTGGAACATGTCAAATTTCACGCCATGCGACACACGTTTGCGACACGCGCTATCGAAAACGGCATCGACGTCGCAACGGTATCGGGCCTGCTGGGCCACGCCGATGTGACAACTACCACTCACTTCTATGTTCATCCTCGGGATGAAGCGATGCGAGCCGCTATGCGTGGCATTGTACCCGTAGGAACAGTGAAATTCGGAAACGGCGCGTAGGCGAATAGACATTTTAGGAAGTTCGAGCATACCCCTCTTACTCGGCATATTTGGCAACGTGCATTCTACGCTGCGAGGATCGTGACGCAGATATTGAGATTACCGCCAAGAAAATCGCCGAATTTCTGGGAAGTCAACCACCTGTAATCGAAAATGCAGAGGAAAACGCAGCAGAAAGTGAATCCGAAGCCTCGGAAGATTTGGTGGATTGGGATTTCTTGCGAATGTGACGCCTGTCCGTTCGATAAAACGCGCTATTTCTGATGCTTTGACGTCTGAATCTGGTCAATCAGCGGTGCGTATCGCCTGAAATCGTGCAGTATTTTATCGACAAGGGCATTTTGTATGAAAGCGAGGAAGTCCACTGTGGCCGTACTTACCATGACCTGATTTTGGTCGGCACAGATTGGCGTGGCCAGCCCCGACAGGCGCACAGCAAAGGCATAACACCGGGCAGTACCTTCCGTTATGACATCGAGGGCAGCGACAAAAACTACGGATTTCACCACATCGGCACAAGCGATAAACTGTATGTTTTTGAGGCCGCCGTTGACCTGATGAGTTACCTGACCCTGCACCCCGCCGATTGGCAGCGCCACAGCTACCTCGCTTTAGGCGGCGCGGCTGAATGTGCCATGCTGCAAACTCTGCAAGATTACCCGCGCTTGCGGCAAATCGCGCTTTGCCTGGATCACGACCCCGGCGGGCAGCTTGGCGCGGTGCGGCTGACAAATATTTTGTTTGCGAAAGGATACAACTGCACTTGGAAATTTCCGCGGGAGGCTAAGGACTGGAACGAGGAACTGAAGCGACAGAATGGAAAACCATATCAGGCTGTCAGCGAGGACAAGCCTTTGACCGAAATTATGCTGCGAGGGATAGAGCTGTTTCCGATTGCTCGCCAAAAACAGCAGCAGAATATACCGCCAGAGCGCATAGAGGTGGCATTATGGCAATATAAAAACGCCAAACAGCTTACCGACCAAGTTGACAGTCTGTACAAGGCTTCACTTTGCGCCGCTGTGCAGGCGGTTTGCTTCCTGCGGCAAACGGGCCAGGAACTGCCGCAGGAAGCGTTTTTGGCAGGGCTATGCGCCGCTGTGCGCCCCAATATCGCGCCGCCAACGCTGGACGAACTGCAGCAGGCAGCCGCAAGCCTTTGCCCAAATACAAAAGGAAAAATAGAATCCCCCAGAACCGAACAGGAGATCCGCACCGAGGTGCAGCAATATTTGTACTTCGCGGGGCAATGCTTGTTGCTTGCGCAAAATCTTGAACAAACCATTGTCCAGACGCAAAAAATCAGACAGAAAGAAGCAAACGAACAGAACGGGGAGGTTGAAGTATGCCAAATGAACTTGTGCTGATTCTTCTTTGCGGCGGGTTTTTATTGACGCTGGCCGCCGTGACAACCCTCGGCAAAGGCGGCGGCCTTGACAGCATCAAGGGAAAAACCGTGGGTGACGGCCAGCACGGCACGGCGCGGTTTGCCACACCCAAAGAGATCGGGCAAACCTACACCAAAATCAGCTACCAACCGCAGCTTTGGCACAAAGGGCTGGCGCTGCCCAAAACGCAGGGAATCATTGTAGGGTGCGTCCAAAGCGACAGGAAAACCTACGCACTGGTAGACCCCGATGATGTCCATGCCATGATGATCGGCGCGGCGGGTATCGGCAAAACGGCATACTTCCTCTATCCCAACTTGGAGTTTGCCTGTGCCAGCGGCATGAGCTTTCTCTGCACTGACACTAAAGGCGACCTCGCCCGCAACTACGGCGCGGTGGCCCGGCAGTATGGGTATGACATCAGCGTCATCGACCTGCGCAACCCCACGCGGAGCGACCGCATCAACATTTTGGAGATGGTAAACAAGTACAAGGACCTGTGGCAGGCGGAACCGAAGCGTCTGGACTACCGCGCCAAAGCCGAGAAGTACGCGAAAATCATTGCCAAGACGATTATCTTTGCAGACTCTGATGGCAATTTTGGGCAAAATACATATTTCTACGAGGCCGCCGAGGGCTTGCTCTCGGCGGTTGTATTGTTAGTGGCGGAGTTCTGCCCGCCTGAAACGCGGCATATCGTGTCGGTCTACAAGCTGATCCAGGAACTCTCCGCGCAGGCAGACAGCAACAAAAAGGAGATGCAAGTCAGCGCTCTGCTTGCCATGCTGCCGGAGGAACACAAGGCAAGATGGTTCGCGGGTTCGTCCGCCAAGACGAGCGAACAGGGCGGGGCCAGCATTGTATCCACGGCCATGACGCGCTTGAATGGATTTTTGGACAGCGAGATGGAGCAGTTGATTTGTTTCGACACCAGAATCGACGCCGAGAAATTTTGCCTGCATCCTCCATTCCGAAAATGGAGGATATCTCTAATTGCTACATTTTAAGAGCTATTCTGTTTTATAGCAATTTTCAAAATTAAAGCACATATCCGCAGAAGCGGAACCAGCCGGAACAATCAGAGACAGTCACAGAGTGAAA
>ENA-ORNK01001420-ORNK01001420.1-human-gut-metagenome-genome-assembly--contig:-NODE-1420-length-18975-cov-11.603805_pt1 | contig 18975 bp, 15 predicted proteins | sample MGYA00242115_ERZ509022 | MGnify/ENA primary metagenome ERZ509022 (study PRJEB26280, sample SAMEA2338690) | human gut metagenome | biome: human gut; feature: human-associated habitat; material: faeces...
ATTTAATATAATTTCTGCGATACATCTTGAAATTCCTGCGTAAATAGTGTATAATTTTGAATGTGTGACGTTCCCGAAAAGTTAATATTACGTTAATCGGAACGTGGCACAATTACAGTCAGAATCGGCATATAGCCGTATAAATTCCCGGAAGGAAAAGAACAGATGTTGCATATAGGACTTGACGTAGGTTCAACTACCGTTAAAATTGCGGTGCTGGACGATGAAAATAATGCCGTATACAAGAATTATCAGAGGCATTATTCGGATATAAAAAAGACAATTGCAGAGGTTCTCGGCGGATGCCTTGAAACCATAGACGAGAAGAACGTGACCGTTGCGGTAACAGGCTCGGGCGGTATCTCGGTATCGCACTGGCTCGGAATACCCTTTGTACAGGAGGTTTCCGCAGGAACAACGGCAATACAGACATTCATTCCTCAGACAGACGTAGCTATAGAGCTTGGCGGCGAGGACGCAAAGATTACATATCTTACAGGCGGCATCGAACAGCGTATGAACGGCTCGTGCGCAGGCGGTACAGGTGCGTTCATCGACCAGATGGCTTCGCTTCTGAATACCGATATAACAGGCATAAACGAGCTTGCAAAGGACTACACGACTATATACCCCATTGCGTCACGTTGCGGTGTTTTTGCAAAGTCGGATATACAGCCGCTGCTTAATGACGGTGCTAAAAAGAGCGATGTTGCCGCATCAATATTCCAGTCGGTCGTAAACCAGACGATAAGCGGACTTGCCTGCGGCAAGCCGATAAGAGGACACGTTGCGTTCCTCGGCGGACCGCTTCACTATCTTTCGGAGCTCAGAAAGCGTTTCATCGAAACGTTACAGCTTGACGATGAACATATAGTTTTCCCGCCCGACGCAAATCTGTTTGTCGCTATGGGCGCATCTCTTGCGGAAAACCGTGAGGAGCTTTCTGTGGACAAGCTGAGAGACGATCTTAAGGCGCTTGCCACTGTCGAGGTGCACGAGGTAGAAAGACTTGCACCACTGTTCAAAGACGAGCAGGAACTTAAAGAATTCTGCGACAGACACGCAAAGGCGGTTATCCCTGTAAAAGAACTGTCTGAAGCCGAAGGTCCCTGCTATCTTGGTATAGATGCAGGCTCTACCACAACAAAAGCTACTCTTATAAATAAAGACGGCGATATTCTCTATTCTCACTACGGAAACAATATGGGCGATCCGCTCAAATCCGTGATTGAGATAGTAAAAGACGTATATTCGAAAATGCCCGAAAAGGCATATATAGCAAAGTCGACCGCTACAGGCTACGGCGAGCATCTTATAAAGGCGGCGCTCGGCGTTGATTTCGGCGAGATCGAAACAATGGCGCACTACAAGGCCGCAGAGAAGATTCTGCCCGGCGTTGAGTTTATCCTCGACATAGGCGGTCAGGATATGAAGTGTATGCGTGTAAAGGACGGAGAAATAGAGAGCATACTTCTTAATGAGGCCTGCTCGTCCGGTTGCGGCTCGTTTATCCAGAACTTTGCAAATGCGCTCGGTATGCAGCCCGAAGAATTTGCTCAGATAGGCCTTTCCGCAAAAAGCCCCGTTGACCTCGGTTCACGCTGTACAGTATTTATGAACAGCCGTGTAAAGCAGGCTCAGAAGGAGGGCGCAAGCGTTGCGGATATATCCGCAGGACTTTCCTATTCTGTAGTTAAGAACGCTCTGTTCAAGGTTATCAAGATCCGTGACCCGAAGCAGATGGGCGAAAAGATAATAGTACAGGGCGGTACGTTCCTTAATAACTCGGTACTTCGTGCCTTTGAGCTTACCTGCGGACGTGAGGTAGTACGTCCGGATAAGGCAGGTCTTATGGGCGCATACGGAAGTGCGCTTGTCGCTCTGTCCCGTGACGACGGCAAGGGCAGTACGTTAGCTCCGCTTGAAAAGCTTGAAAACTTTACTATTCAGAAAACAACCGCACGCTGCGGCAGATGTTCAAATAACTGCCTGCTCACTATCAGTAAGTTTGCAGACGGAACAAGGTACATTACGAACAACCGTTGTGAGCGTGGCGCAGGTCTTGGAAGCAAGAGCAAGGAGCTTTTGCCCAACCTGTTCGACTATAAATATAAGAGATTGTTCGACTATGAGCCGCTCGACCCCGAAACAGCACCGAGAGGCGTAGTCGGAATTCCCCGTGTGCTCGGACTTTACGAGAACTATCCGTTCTGGTTCACGCTGTTCACAAAGCTTGGCTACAGCGTAAAGCTGTCGCCTAAATCGAGCCGTGAGATATATGACAGAGGTATCGAAACGATGCCCTCAGAGTCGGTATGTTATCCCGCAAAGCTGTCACACGGACATATAATGTCGCTTCTTGACGAGGGCGTGAAGTTTATATTCTACCCTGCGCTTCCCTATGAAATGGATAACGGCGGAGGAGGAGATAACCATTATAACTGCCCCGTTGTCGCAACATACAGCGAGGTCATAAAGAACTCCGTACCCGAGCTTCGTGCAGATGATATAACTTTTATGAACCCGTTTTTGCCTATATATGACGAGGACAGAATGCTTGAACGTCTTATCGAGGAGTTTATGCCGCTCGGTATAGGCGGTGCGGAAATAGGCGTTGCGCTCAAAGCCGCCTATGAGGAGGACAGACGTTTCAAGGACGATATACGCTCAAAGGGCGAAGAAGTGCTTAAGATGCTCAAGGAAAAGGGTAAGAAGGGCATCGTTCTTGCAGGCAGACCCTATCATGTAGACCCCGAAATAAATCACGGTATCCCCGAAATGATAAACGGCTACGGCTTTGCTGTGCTTACAGAAGACAGCGTTGCACATTTAGGCACTGTAGTACGTCCCATCCGTGTAGTAGACCAGTGGATGTACCACACAAGACTTTATGCGGCGGCTACGCTTGTAGGTCAGACTCCGGAGCTTGAGCTTGTACAGCTTAACTCATTTGGCTGCGGACTTGACGCTATCACAACAGACGAGGTACAGGAGATACTGCAGGGCTACGGCAGAATGTATACCGTACTGAAGATAGACGAGGTAAATAATCTCGGTGCGGCAAGAATAAGACTGCGCTCACTTATCTCGGTAATGGAGGAGCGTGAAAGAAACGGCATAAAGCCCGTACCGAAGTACAAGGGTTATATCCGTCAGCCTCTGTTCACGAAGGAAATGAAGAAGGACTATACGATTATAGCTCCTCAGATGTCGCCGTATCATTTTGAACTGCTTGAACAGGCATTCCGTTACTCAGGATACAATGTTGAGATACAGAAGAACTATTCAAAGGAAGTAGTAGACGAGGGATTAAAGTACGTCAACAACGATGCCTGCTACCCGGCTATTATCACTATAGGTCAGCTTCTCTATGCACTCAATCACGGCAAGTATGACAAGGACAAGGTAGCGGTGCTTATCACCCAGACGGGCGGTGCCTGCCGTGCCACAAACTATGTCGGTATGCTCAAAAAGGCACTGAAGGACGCAGGACTTGACAATGTTCCGCTGATTTCGCTGAACGTTGTCGGAATGGAGAAGAATCCCGGCTTCACGCTGACGCTTCCGCTGATATACCGTGCGTTCATATCGGTAATTTACGGAGATCTGCTCAGCCGTTGCGTATACCGTGTACGTCCTTATGAGGCTGAAAAGGGCGCAACGAACAAGATGTACGAGAAGTGGAACGAAAAGCTGAAGGGCGAGATAAAGAGCCTGTCGCTCGCACGTTTCAACAAGAATGTAAAGGCTATCGTTGCCGACTTCGATTCTATTCCCACGCTTGATATTGAAAAGCCCCGTGTCGGAATCGTCGGTGAGATACTTGTAAAATACCACCCTGCCGCAAACAACAACGTTGTAGAGCTTGTCGAGGCTGAGGGTGCAGAGGCGGTAGTACCCGACCTAATGGGATTCATCTACTTTATCTGCGACCACGCAAATTCACGCCACGAGCTGCTCACCGTTTCCGGTGCAAGATATAAGCTGAGCAATATGGCGATAAAGCTGATTGAATTTATGCAGAAGTCATATAAGGGAGCGATAGAAGGCACTAAGTTCGGCTCGTTTATGAAGATAAGCGATATGAGAAAGCTTGTCAAGGGCGTTGTATCGACAGGTAACATAGCAGGCGAGGGCTGGTTCCTGTCAGCCGAGATGATAGAACTTATCCACAGCGGAGTAAACAATATAATCTGTATGCAGCCGTTTGCCTGCCTGCCCAACCACGTTACAGGCAAGGGCATAATCGGAGAACTGCGCAGACAGAACCCCGAGTCCAACATCATAGCCGTTGATTATGACCCCGGCGCATCGGAGGTAAATCAGGTCAACCGTATCAAGCTGATGCTGACGCAGGCATTCAGACAGATGCGTGAGAAGAAACTCCCGACAGAAGAAAATATTGTCGCACCCGAGGCAAAGGTAAAAATCAACGATAAATATTCCGCACTCGATGTTTAAGTGCAGTTAATAACCTTGTGTTATTCTGTGAATGTAACATAAACCCAACAGAAGAAAGGCAAATATTATGGCAGAAATGAAATTCAGCACAAGTTCATCAGACACTAAGGAATTCAACGGGAAGAAAGTGGGAAAGATAGCTGTTATCGCAGTTATTGCGGTAGCACTGATTATCGTTTTGTTCAACTGCTTCTCGATAGTAAACGAAGGCTTTATCGGCGTAAAGTACACATTCGGAAAGATAACGCAGGACAATCTTGCGCCCGGTCTTAACTTCTGCATACCCTTTATAGAGGAGATAAGACAGGTCGATACAAGAGAGCAGATCTATTCGGTAACGGACGACGCTTATACAAGCGACACGCAGACGGTACAGTCGTTACAGCTTAAGCTGAACTACAGATATGACAGCGCAAAGCTCTCCGATATAATAAGAAATGTCGGAATTGACAATGTAGAGTCAAAACTGCTTGTTCAGAACGTAGCGAAAATATCAAAGAACGAAATAGGCAAAGTAAAGGCGGAGGAGCTTGTACAGTCAAGAGCCGACGTTCAGCAGACTATACAGCAGGAGCTTACAAATACGCTTGCTCCCAGCGGAATAATCGTTGTTTCATTCGCAATAGAGAACCTTGCGTTTGACGAAGCGTTTGAAACATCCATACAGGCTAAGGTTATAGCCGCACAGGATGCTCTCAAGATGGAGAACAAGACAAAGGAAAAAGAGGAAGAAGCAAAGCAGGTCGTTATTGCCGCACAGGCAAAGGCTGACAGCACAAAGCTCGAAGCGGACGCACAGGCTTACGCTATCCAGGCCGTACAAAAACAGCTTGAAACAAGCCCCAACTACATTGATTATATGAAGATAAACAACTGGAACGGCCAGTTACCTCAGATAATCGGTGACGGTGTAAATCCTTTCGTAAATCTTGACAGCAGTGCAAACAGCACAGAAAGCAAGAGTGACAAGAGCGACAGTACATCTAAGAGCAACTGACGGTCTTGAACGGCGGAATAAGGAATTTTGAATTTTTCATTTTTAAATATCAGGGGAGGGGAATACCCTCCCCGTTCTTGCCGTTTAAACGGCATAATATCAAGGGGTAATTATGGACTATTTAACACTGAAAAAACAGGTGCTGAACAAGTATTTCAGCCGTACAAACGATATGCAGAAAAAGGCGGTGTTCCGTATAAACGGAGCAGTGCTTATAGTGGCAGGCGCAGGAAGCGGTAAAACCACCGTGCTTTGTAACCGTATCGCAAATATGCTCCTTTTCGGTAATGCGTATAACAGCAATACCGTAAGAGAGCTGTCCGACGATGATGTCGCTTTTGCGCAGAGTTTTCTTGCAGGTGAAATCGACAACTTTGATGCGGCTGAGCGTCTTTCGGAGATTTTCGGCGAGGACAGAGTAAAGCCGTGGAACATACTTGCGGTAACCTTTACGAATAAGGCGGCGGCAGAGCTTAAGGAACGTCTTGAAAATATGGGCGCAGATGTTGACGGTATATGGGCGGCAACGTTCCACAGTGCCTGCGTCAGAATACTGCGACAGGATATAGAAGAACTGGGTATGGGCTATAAGTCCAACTTTACGATATATGATACCGACGATCAGCTTAAGGTTATCAAGACGGTAATGAAAGAGCATAATATTTCTGACAAGGCGGTAACTCCTAAGGCAGTGCAGAATTTAATATCACGCTCAAAGGATAAGCTGATAACTCCCGATAAGTTTTCAACAAAGGGAAAGAACGGCAGTGACGATTATCAGCTTTCTACCGCAAAGACTATCTATACCGACTATCAGGCAAGGCTTGAGGCGGCGAATGCGCTCGACTTTGACGATATAATAATGCTGACTGTAAAGCTGTTTGCACATTGCCCCGATGTTCTTTCACACTGGCAGAACAGATTCAAATACATAATGGTCGATGAGTATCAGGATACCAATGCGGCACAGTATAAGCTGGTGTCACTGCTTGCCGAGGGCAGCGGAAACCTGTGCGTTGTAGGTGATGAGGATCAGAGTATCTATCGTTTCAGGGGCGCTACCATTGAGAATATCCTCTCGTTTGAGGAGCAGTTCGGCGCAGAGGTCATAAAGCTGGAGCAGAACTACCGTTCAACCGCTACCATACTTAAAGCGGCAAATGCGGTCATAGCGAACAACACTCAGCATAAGGACAAGAATCTGTGGTCAGACCTCGGTGACGGTGATAAGATAAGAATGGATCGCTTTTCTACCGAGCAGGAAGAGGCGATGTTTATAACAGAGCGTATCCTTGACGGAGTGAAGCAGGGAAAAAAGTATGCCGACCACGTTATACTCTACCGTAACAACGCCCAGTCAAGAACGGTCGAAACCACGCTTGCAAAGAGCGGCATACCTTATAAGATAATCGGCGGTGTGCGTTTCTATGAGCGTAAGGAAATAAAGGATATTATCGCTTATCTTTGCGTGCTTAACAATAACTATGACGAAGTGCGCTTCGGAAGAATCGTAAACGAGCCTGTAAGAGGAATAGGTGCGGCAACGCTTGACGAGCTGAACCGTGTCGTATCGGGCATGGGAATATCCTATGTACAGGCAATGTGCGAGAGCGACAGCCTGCCGTCGCTGTCAAGAAAGGCAAAGGTGCTTGTTCCGCTCGGTGAAACGTTCAGTGAGCTTTCACAGCATACCGATGATATTTCGGACGGAAGCCTTATTGACGATATTCTTGACCGCTTCGGTTACAGAGAGGCAATGCAAAGACAGGGACTTGAGGGCGAAGTTCGCCTTGAAAATATAAACGAATTAAAGTCTAATATGATAACCTTCGCAAAGGAAAACGAGGGTGCGGGATTATCGGAATTTTTAGAGCAGGTAGCGCTTGTTTCTGATATGGACAGCTTTGAAGCCGATGACGACAAGGCAGTGCTTATGACAATGCACTCCGCAAAGGGACTTGAATTTGACACTGTATTTGTAGTAGGCGCAGAGGAAAACATTTTCCCCGGCTACCGTTCACAGTTTGACCCGATGGAGATAGAGGAAGAAAGAAGACTTGCCTATGTTGCTATAACAAGAGCAAAGCGACATCTTTATTTCACCTGTGCAAAACAGCGTATGCTGTACGGTCAGACAATGAGAAACAAGGTTTCACGCTTTGTGGTGGAGATACCGTCGCAGTATATGGCTTATGACGATCATACGGCTGTTACAGCGTCGGCGGCGGCAAGAAGTGCAGAGCAGATGAAACCCCGTACAAGCTATTTACAGCAACAGCAGAGATCGTACCGTGTCGGACAGCGTGAAATGGAAAAACGTGTCGAGAACGTAAGCTATGCGCCGGGCGAGCGTGTGCATCACGGGGTATTCGGTGACGGAACTGTGCTTTCGGCAAAGGCAATGGGCGGAGATTGGCTGCTTGAAATAGCGTTTGACGATAAAGGCACCAAGAAGGTTGCCGCAAAGTTTGCCAAGATGACGAAGATATGACGAAGATATAAGGAGTAGTATTTTGTTATAAAAGGGGTCGCAGGGGCAAAGCCCCCGACAGGGATTAGGGGCGGTAGCCCCAATAATACAGCCCCGGCACGGACGCCGGGCGTGTATGCCCAAAGGCTCTGCACGATGCAGAGCCAACCAAGCATACACAGTCCTTCACCGTGGGGAAGGGGTTTGGGGTTAGGGTTAGAGAAGTTTCTACACCAAAAACGACTTTTTCTATACCTGAATAAAGGAGTAACTATGGAGATAAAGGCTGTAATATTTGATATGGACGGGCTTATGCTCGATACCGAAAAACTGCTCGTTAAATACTGGTGCGAGGCGGCAAACAAGCTCGGCTTCCCTATGGAACGCAGACACGCACTTGCGCTGAGATCATTTTCAAGAAAGTTTGCAATACCGCAGCTCAAGGAGTGGTTTGGAGAAGATTGCGACTATATGGCTATACACGATCTGCGTGTAAAGCTGATGAAGGAATACACGGACGTACACGGCATAGAGAAAAAGCAGGGGCTTGACACACTGCTTGACTATCTTACGTCACACGGCTACAGAACGGCGGTCGCTACCGCTACAAATATCGAACGTGCGGAGGAGTATCTTAAAAAGATAGGCGTTTATGACAAGTTCGAAACTATAATCTGCGGTAATATGCTCGAAAACGGCAAGCCCTGTCCCGACATCTATCTTTATGCCTGCGAAAAGCTGGGGCTTGAGCCGTCACAGTGCATGGCGCTTGAGGACAGCCCCAACGGCGTAAAATCCGCAAGCAGTGCAGGCTGTGTCACTGTAATGGTACCCGATCTTACCGAGCCTGAGGAGGAACAGCTTAAAGCTGTGTATGCGGTCGCACCGTCACTCGATAAGGTGATAGACGTACTTGAAAATATGAAGTAAATAAAGGCTGTCGGCACGCATAATCCGACAGCCTTTTATATTTACACACCGCCGTGCGTACCCTCTTCCCCGTAAGTCTTTTTCTTGTTCTTGGTATACGGTATCCCGTCACTGTCCGGTACGGCATAGGGATAAACATTACGGTATTCATCAGCCGCCGTTTCGCTCGTCGGGTCGGAAGGAATAAGCCCCGTGCAGTCCGATGAGGAACAGCATCCGCAGAAATTATCAAGAATTATTTCTTCTGTTTCACTGCGTTCCTCAGGCGTTTCGGGGACAGGCTTTTTCATAAGCCTGTTTTGCTTTTTTAAATCGTTATTATCCATTGTTGTTCCTTTCATAATGTAAAATCGGTTGCCGTTTTAAAACGGCACAGTGTTTCGTGAGTTGTGTGAGTTGCGTGAATAGTATGCGTAAAAATCCGCATCATTATTACGACAGAAGTTATCGCAAATTCTAAAAAATGTAAATGCACAAATTCGTACACAGAAATTAATAATAATTTGTGCAAATTTTATTAAAAAATCTCTTGACAAAGTGCTGAAAGTGTGTTATATTGTGTTTAGCACTCAGAGAGGTAGAGTGCTAACAGATAAAAATTATGAGTGCTAACCGGCCGGAAACAGCGGAGTGCCGCTGAAAGAAGGGAAAAGGAATATGGAAAACCGTACACTCAGAATCCTTGAAGCGATAGTTGACGAATATATACGCACCGGCGAGGCGGTCGGCTCAAAGCTGATAGCCGAAAAGCTGGATAATGCAGTTTCAAGTGCAACTATAAGAAATGAGATGGCGGCTCTTGAACAGCAGGGCTATCTTGAGCATACGCACACAAGCTCGGGACGACTTCCGACATATCAGGGACTGAGGCTTTATATAGAAAAGGTAATGTCGCCCGCACAGTTACCCGATGAAGAAAAAGAGGAGATAGACCGTATATTTGATAATATCGGCGGAGCGACCGATGACGAGATAATCGACAATGCGTCAAGGGCTCTTGCGGATATTACGAAATGTGCGATAGTTTCTACCAACACCGTAAACAAGTTTTCGGTAATAACAAAGGTAGACGTTATCCCCACAGGCAAAAGAATGTATGTTCTTCTTCTGATAACCTCCGAGGGCAATATCAGAAACAGGGTATGCAGGCTGAGTTTTGATCTTACAAACGAGCAGATGGATTTTTTCACGCAGTTTGTAAACGAGAACCTCAAAGGCGTAAACCTTGATGAGCTGTCCGATGAATATATAGATAAACTGACGCAGGCAATGGGCGGATATATGATGACGTTATCGCCGCTTCTCAAAGCGGTAGTCGATATATCGGCTGAAATGCAGCAGCAGGTAGAGTTCAGCGGAGAAAAGAATCTGCTGACCTGTTCTGATTTCTCGAACACTCAGATAGCAACGATACTTGACGGCAAGAACGAGCTTTGCAGCTGGCTTGACGATACGTTCTCTGGCATACAGATAAAGTTCGGAGCCGAAAGCGATACATTCGCCGTTACCAATTCCAGTCTGATAGCGGCAAGCTTCAATAAGGACGGACGAAAGGCAGGTTCTTTCGGAGTTATAGGTCCTGTAAGACTGGATTACAAAAAGTTAATCCCGTATATTGAATATTTCTCGTCAAAGGTCACCGATGCACTGTCGGCAGGCAATGACGAAGAAGAAAAGAACGAAGAAAAGGAGGCGGATTCAGTTTGAGTAAGAAGGAAAAGGAAACCAAGGAAGAAACTCAGCAGACCGCAGACACAGCCACCGAAAAGGTAGCTGAAACAACCGGAGAGGTGACAGAAGAAAAGGCTGAAACAAAAGCCGAAGAAATCAAGGTAGATCCTAAGGATCTCGAAATTGCCGACCTTAAGGATAAGCTGCTCAGGACTATGGCGGAATTCGACAACTACAGAAAGCGTACCGCCAAGGAAAGAATGGAGCTTTCCCCCGAGATTACGGCAAGAAACCTAACGGAGTTTTTACCCGTTATGGACAATCTCGACAGAGCGCTTGCGGCGGAGTGTAAAGACCCCGACTACAAGAAGGGCGTTGAGATGATACACGAGAGCTTTGTTACGGCTCTTCAGAACTTAGGCGTTGAGGTGATCGAATCGGACGGCGCACAGTTCAATCCTTCGTATCATCAGGCTGTACAGCAGGTTGAGGATGACAGCAAGGAAGAAGGCACTATAGCCGCCACATTCCAGAAAGGCTATAAAATAGGAGAAAAGGTTCTCCGTTTTGCGATGGTAGCAGTCGTAAAGTAAAAAAGCAATCAAATGGGCTTAAGCCCGAAGAATAAACGGTTCTATAAGAACCTTACGGTAAGGAGATAATTATCATGGGAAAAATAATAGGTATTGACTTAGGTACAACAAATTCATGTGTAGCAGTTATCGAAGGCGGCGAGCCTACTGTTATCACAAACAGCGAGGGTTCAAGAACAACTCCTTCAGTTGTTGCTTTCACTAAGGACGGCGAGCGTCTTGTAGGTCAGCTCGCAAAGAACCAGGCAGTTACAAACCCCGACAGAACGGTCATTTCGATCAAGCGTCACATGGGCAGTGACTACAAGGTAGACATTGACGGCAAGAAGTACACACCTCAGGAGATTTCAGCTATGATTCTTCAGAAGCTGAAGACAGAGGCTGAGGGCTACCTCGGTGAAAAGGTAACAGACGCTGTTATCACCGTTCCCGCATACTTCACAGACTCACAGCGTCAGGCAACAAAGGACGCAGGTCAGATAGCAGGTCTTAACGTTCAGCGTATCATCAACGAGCCTACAGCCGCAGCTTTAGCTTACGGCATTGATAAGGAAAACGAGCAGAAGATAGTTGTATACGACCTCGGCGGCGGTACATTCGATGTATCCGTTATCGAAATAGGCGACGGCGTACAGGAGGTTCTTGCCACAGCAGGTAACAACCACTTAGGCGGCGATGACTTCGACCAGCGTCTTATCGACTACTTTGTAGCAGAATTCAAGAAGAGCGACGGTATCGACCTTAAGAACGATAAGTTCGCTATGCAGAGATTAAAGGACGAAGCAGAAAAGGCAAAGATCGCACTTTCAAATGCTCCTTCGGTCAACGTAAATATTCCTTATATCACAGCAGATGCTACAGGCCCCAAGCACCTGAACGTTCAGCTCACAAGAGCAAAGTTCAACGAGCTGACAGCCGACCTTGTTGAAGCAACAATGGGTCCCTTCAAGCAGGCAATCAGCGATTCCGGTCTTTCAATGAACGAGATCGACAAGGTACTGTTAGTCGGCGGTTCTACAAGAATCCCCGCTGTACAGGAAGCCGTAAAGAAATATACAGGCAAGGATCCCTTCAAGGGAATCAACCCCGATGAGTGCGTTGCTATGGGTGCGGCTCTGCAGGGCGGCGTTCTCAACAAGGAAGTAACAGGTCTGTTACTGCTCGATGTAACTCCTCTGTCACTCGGTATCGAAACAGCAGGCGGTGTCTGCACAAGAATGATTGAGAGAAACAAGACCATTCCTACAAAGCACAGCCAGATATTCTCGACTTATTCGGATAACCAGCCCTCAGTTGATATAAACATCTTACAGGGTGAACGTGAATTTGCCAAGGATAACAAGTCTATCGGTACATTCAGACTTGACGGTATCGCTCCCGCTCCCCGTGGTATCCCCCAGATCGAAGTAACCTTCGATATAGATGCCAACGGTATCGTAAACGTATCCGCTAAGGATCTCGGCACAGGTAAGGAACAGCACATCAGCATCACCGCTTCAACAAATATGAGCAAGGACGATATTGATAAGGCTGTTAAGGAAGCTGAAGCATTCGCCGCTGAGGATAAGAAGAAGAAGGAAGAGGTTGAGGCTCGTAACGCCGCAGATCAGATGGTTTACCAGACTGAAAAGTCGATGAACGAATTCGGCGACAAGGTTACACAGGCTGATAAGGATTCCGTAAATCCCAAGCTCGACGCTCTTAAGGAAGCTCTCAAGGGTACAGACGTTGAAGCTATCAAGAAGGCTCAGGAAGAGCTTCAGACAGCATTCTACGCAGTAGCCGAGAGAATCTACAAGGAACAGGGCGCTGCAGCACAGCAGGCTGAGGCTGCTCAGACAGATGTTCAGGGCGAAGGCACAAATGCCGCAGGCGGTTCGGATGATAATGTGGTTGACGCTGATTACACAGATGCCAACTAATCAATAACATTGCGTATGAGCCGGGAACTCTCGGCTCATATTGCTGATTTTGCAATACTTTATAAAACGGCAGATAATTCTGTCGGGAAGGTTAGACCATTATGGCAGAAAAAAGAGATTATTACGAAGTGCTCGGTTTGCAGAAAGGTGCGACCGACGATGAAATAAAGAAAGCCTACCGTAAACTCGCCAAGCAGTATCACCCCGACCTTAACCCCGATAATCCTGAGGCTGAAGCCAAGTTCAAGGAGATAAACGAGGCAAACGACGTTCTCTCCGACCCGCAGAAACGTGCAAAGTATGACCAGTTCGGCCACGCAGGTGTAGATCCGTCATACGGCGGCGGTGCAGGCGGATTCGGCGGCGGATTCGGCGGATTTTCCGGCGGATTCTCGTCAGCGGACGGCATAGACCTCGGCGATATTTTCGACTCTATATTCGGCGGTGGCGGCGGACAGCGCTCCAACCCCAATGCTCCAAGACAAGGCTCGGATATAGCCATAAGCCTTGACATCAGCTTTATGGAAGCGTGCAAGGGCCTGTCGCACGAGGTTGAGATAAACCGTGCCGAAACCTGTGACAGCTGTCACGGCTCCGGTGCAAAGGCAGGCACAACTCCCAAGACCTGCCCCGATTGTCACGGAAGCGGTCAGGTAAGAGTACAGCAGAGAAGTATGTTCGGTATGATGTCCTCCACACGTCCGTGTTCACGTTGCGGCGGTAAGGGTAAGATTATAGAAACCCCCTGTCCCACCTGTAACGGTCAGGGCAGAGTACAGCGCCGTAAGAAAGTCGTTATCAATGTACCCGCAGGTATAGATAACGGTCAGACGCTCTGCGTAAGAGGCGAGGGTAACTGCGGTACAAACGGCGGCCCCAAGGGCGACCTTAATGTACGCATTACGGTACGCAAAGACCCGATATTCGAACGTAAGGGTTTCGATGTATGGTGCGAGATACCGATAACATATTCACAGGCGGTTCTCGGTGACGAACTTACAGTGCCTACAATAGACGGCAACGTTAAGTACAGCATACCCGAGGGTACACAGCCGGGTACTGTTTTCAGGCTGAGAGGCAAGGGTATAAAGAAGCTCCAGCGTGAAGGCAGGGGCGACCAGATGGTAAGGGTAGTTATCGAAGTACCCAAGAAGCTGAACAAGAAGCAGAAGGACGCATTGCTGAGTTTTGAAAAGGAGCTTACTCCGTCAAACTACGAAAAGCGTACCAGCTTCTTTGATAAGATAAAGAAGTTCGGCGACGATCTTAAAAAGAATTTCCAGTAATTAATATAAGCTGTCATGCGGTAAGACGTGTGACAGCTTTTCTTTTGCTTGTTGACATCAAGGAACAATAGTGATATAATCACGTTAGTTAATACTAACTTAATTGTGAGGATATATCTATGAACAAGAAAAAGAAAATGATAATCTGCTTTGTGCTTGGAATGGTAGGCTGTCTGTGCTTCGGCGGCGGTGACTGGCTGATGATATACGGCAATACGGCGCATACAGGCGAGATTTACTGGCTTACACAGGGCGTAATCGGAATATCTCCGGCAAGAAACGCAATTGCTATGGCGCTTGCTTTTCCGGGTATAATCTGTTACGGAACAGGACTTTTCGCAATGGCAGGATTTATAAAGGATAGCAGAGATAGAAAGATATACCGGGTGCTGAACATATTCGGACTTACACCGTGGCTATGCCTGCATATTTTTTACATATTATTACTTGCAATCTATGCCTATATGGGAAGCAATGGCTATCAGGGGGCAGATGAGATATGCCACGCTGTGTACTCCTCGCTGTCTTGGATAGTACCGCTTTCCGAAGCGTTTATGCTGCCGCCATTTATCTATTATATGTATCTGCAACTCAGGGGAAAGACCTGTTTTTCAAGGCTCGGCGGATTTTTAGGTGCAAATGTATTGGTGAATTACGGTGTGCTGTACGTTGTTTCGCTTATTATGCCTGATATACCCGCAAGGCTCGGTTTCAAAAACGGATTAATGAGTGAAAGTATGATAATACTCTTTGCAGTGCTTATTATCTGCACGGTTAAAAATATACACGGTGTAGCGGACGAGGAAAAATTCACACTGATTCCGTAAATTAAAATTTTGTTTGCTTGTCATTTTCTTCCGGACACGGACATATAATTCTTCAGATGAAAAAGCGAGGAGGATTTATTATGTTCGTTATGACTATGACCAAGCGTAAACTTATCCGTGCGGTCATGTTTGTGTTAGTGCTGATTACCGGCATCGCTATAGGTGTATTCGCCATACTCTCGTCTATAGACACCGGTGCGGAAAATGTAAAGCTGCCGATATATAATGTAAAACGCATCGACAACAAAATAAGCATTACGTTTGACTGTGCGTGGGGAAACAGCAACACCGACAAGCTGATCTCGATACTTGCCGAAGCCGATGCGAAGGCTACATTCTTTGTTACGGGCGAATTTGCGGATAAGTATGCAGACGATATAAAGAAGCTCAGCGATGCAGGCCACGAGATAGCAAACCATAGCGACAAGCATCCGCATATCAAGGGTATGAACGTAAACGACCTCATAGCAGATACGAAGGAATGCTCACGCAAGATAAAGATGATAACGGGCAATGCCCCCACGCTTTACCGTGCGCCCTACGGAGAATATGACGACAAGGCGGTAACCACGCTTTTCGGAATGGGAATGAGGGTCATTCAGTGGAGCAAGGACAGCATAGACTGGGATAAGCCGACCCCCGAAACAATAATCGAGCGTACAACAAAGAATATTTCGGGCGGCTCGATACTGCTTTTCCATAACGACCTTGAAAACACGACTCAGGCACTGCCGACCGTGCTTAAAAATCTTAAGGAACAGGGCTTTGAACTTTGCACCGTGAGCGAGCTTTTGCTTGAGGGAGATTATACTATCGACTCAAACGGAACTATGATGCCGAAAAGCAAAGCAACGGTAAATCCGATAATTTACAGCGATAATTACGATGCGAATCTGGCGTTTGAAACGCTTGCCGAAAAGCTGAGCATAAGCGATATAAACGCATTGCAGAGCAAGGACGTTTCGATTGAAACCGCCCGTAAATTAGCGTCATATCTTACGCAAGAGCAGATAGCGGCGCTGAAGGCACTGCCCGAGGAAAGCCTTTACAACGGCTTTGAAAAGCTGAAAGAGGCAGTATATGCCCGTGAAAACGCCCTTCCGGGAAGTTCTACCGAGCCGATAATCAAAGACTGATAAATAATATTTCACCGCACGGTAAAAACGCTGTGCGGTATTATTTTTGCGTCACAGTTGACCGACAGTTAAAAATCGTGTAATATAATATAAGAAAATTATATCGGAGGAATTTTAATATGAAAGCCTTACTGATAGTGAATCCCGTTTCGGGAAAAAGAAGAATAACAGGTGAGCTTGTAGAGATAATCAGCCGTCTTGAAAAGGGCGGATATGTAACTACCGTACACGTTACCGAAAGACGAGGCGACGCTACCGAAACCGCAAGGATACACGGCGGCAAATATGATGTGATTGTCTGCTGCGGCGGCGACGGAACGCTCAGCGAAACGGCAAACGGTATGATAAAGGGCGGCCACAAGACAAAAATCGGGTACATTCCGTCCGGCACAACAAATGATTTTGCATACGGCATAGGACTTTCGTCAGATATTATGACAGCGGCTGACGATATTGTAAGCGGAGCGCCCAAAGCGTTTGATGCAGGAAGATTCAACGAGCGTGAATTTATGTATATAGCCTCTTTCGGCGCATTTACTCAAAGCTCTTATGACACACCGCAGAATCTCAAAAACGCATTCGGTCATTTTGCGTACATCTTAAGCGGAATAAAGGAGCTTGCCGAGATAAAGCCGTATCATATGAGCGTATATGATTCGGACGGAATACTGCACGAGGGCGATTATATATTCGGTGCGGCTTGCAATGCAACATCTGTCGGCGGAATAATCAAGCTCGACGAGAATCTTGTAGATCTGAGTGACGGAGTTTTTGAAGTGATGCTTGTACGTTGCCCGAAAACACCTGTCCAGATAAGCCTTATGGCAAAGGCTCTTCTCAGCGGAAATTACGATAATGAATTTCTTGATTTCTTCCATACAAAACAGCTTGACATCCACAGTGACGAGGCTCTGCCGTGGTCGCTTGACGGAGAAGAAGCAGACGGCGGAAAAGATACTCATATCGAGGTATTGCACGAGTCGGTGAATATTATTCTTCCTAAGAAAAGAGGATAGGCAACGGTATGATAGAGTATATTCACGAGCCTACAGACTTACAGTGCGGTCAGGCTGTGCTTGCTATGGTACTCGGAAAGACGGTAGAAGAGATAGTTATATTTCTTCAAAATGACCGTGAAACCACTCTTGCCGAGATGAAAAGAACGTTCAGAGAACACGGCGTTCATATATCCGATGAGCGCATAGCGGTACAGAAAAAGGAGCAGCTGCCTCCGCTTTGCCTGCTAAGTCTTGAAACACCACGTTGCTGGCACTGGTCGCTGTACGCCTACGGCACATTCTACGATCCCGAACACGGTGTTATGAGTGATTTTCCCCGTGCGAACAGGAAATATTATTGGAAGCTGGAAAAGCAGTCCGTTTTATAGGACACAGCCTCTGTTATAATATAAACATAACGAGGGAGCGAAAAGCTCCGGACAATAATCACATTCTTTCGTTTTGCGGTCATCGGCTACGGTGACTGCAAATCAAAAACTATCAACAGTCCGTTTTATAGGACAGTGAAGATGTTACAATATAAACATAACGAAGGAGCGACAAGCTCCGAAATGTAGTACATAAATCCTTCCTTTTCTGCAACGGCAGTGACGCTGTTACCGCCGTTGTAACGACAATGAACATTCCTTGCGGAATGTTGAAATAAAACCGATATTTTTCCTCTTTCTCCCTTCTGTGTTTGGCTGTCTTGCCTTTCCCGGTCATTGCAGAATTGCCCGGAGTTTTCGTATCGGTTATTCCGGGCAGATCTGCAATACGAAAATTACTTATCAAGTCCGTTTTATCGGACAGCGAAGATGTTACAATATAATCATAACGAAGGAGCGACAAGCTCCGAAATGTAGTACATAAATCCTTTCTTTTCTGCAACGGCAGTGACGCTGTTACCGCCGTTGTAGCGACAATGAACATTTCTTGCGGAATGTTGAAATATAACCGATATTTTTCCTCTTCTTCCCGTCTGTGTTTGGCTGTCTCGGCTTTTCAGGTCATTGCAGGATTGCCCGGAGTATCGGTATCGGTTATTTCGGGCAAATCTGCAATATAAAACTACATTCCAAGTCCGTTTTATCGGACAGGTAAGATGTTAAAATATAATCATAACGAAGGAGCAGACGCTCCGGTACATATTGTATATCATCCTTTCCAAACGGCGGTCTGCAAAATACAGACTGCCAACCGAAATTTACAGTCCGCTGTGGCGGATACGAACGTTAAAGGCTGATGGCCTGACAACCCATCGTGAAAGGTCTTTATCTGTTCACTGTTTACATAGTTCTGTGCTGTTTTTCCTCATTTTTCGGCACAGATGTTTTCTCCTTTTTAACTTCCCGTATCATACTTTACCGATACGGGAAACGGAAGATACGATGCCCCTTAAATTATTCGGGCAAGCGTTTTCAATAAATTCCTTTCAGTGTTTTTTTGTTACTGTCCATTTTATGTATTTAGCAAACAGGCTTACCCTTACCGGTAAGCCTGCCAGTCTGTCGGTAAGTCTTTTATTGTTAAAGTGTACAGTGAAATATATCGCCAACACCGCCGAAAACAGTTTCCGTATCGACAAGGTATTAATATTTTCGTGAGTGTATCGGTGCAACTGCTCTAACATTGACTCTTCAAAAAAACGCCACTAACCTGAGATATATGTACTAACCTGCGG
>ENA-ORNK01001423-ORNK01001423.1-human-gut-metagenome-genome-assembly--contig:-NODE-1423-length-18937-cov-19.041256_pt1 | contig 18937 bp, 15 predicted proteins | sample MGYA00242115_ERZ509022 | MGnify/ENA primary metagenome ERZ509022 (study PRJEB26280, sample SAMEA2338690) | human gut metagenome | biome: human gut; feature: human-associated habitat; material: faeces...
TGCTAGCGGAATGGGTCACCTTATTTTGTCCTTGACTTGGGGAGCAGTTTAGAAAAATCAGGTGGAATGATCCGTGCCGGAAAGGACGCCGCTGTGAAATTTTCTGAGCGGAAAGGTGCGGAAATGCTTTGAAATGTCCGCGAAAAATATCCGCCCAACCTTCGGGACCAAGAGGCCTCGGGTTCGAATCCCGACACTCCGACCAAATCCGGCTGAAATCTTTCGATTTCATCCGGATTTTTCTGTGTTTTTGTGACTTTTTCCGATGTAGAATTCTGTGACTTTTCCGTTTGACCCAAACGTGACCCAAACGGGAATTTGGAGCGGACAGCGCCGTAAGCTAAAAAACGCCGCCTGCCGGAGCAGTCATTTTTCACTTTTTTCATCCGACGCTTGCCATGAAGCCGCTGATTTTCTGCGCGGCTTCTTTTTTCATGCCTGCTGTGACGTGTGTGTAAACGTCCAGCGAGAATTCCGTCGAGGCGTGACCGAGGATCTCCGCAACTGTCTTCGGATCGATACCGCTTTGAATTGCCAGTGTTGAGAATGTGTGTCTGAGGTCATGAAATCTGATGTGTTCCTCGATCCCAGCTTTTTCGAGCAGCTTCTTATGAATTCGCCCGACGCAGTCCGGACCATACATCCCGCCAGTCTTGGGCGATAGAAACATATATGGACTGAATGGGTGATTCTTGCGATCCTCGACCAGCAGCCGAATCGCTTCGTCGCTGAGATAGATTTCACGAACCGAGTTTTCTGTTTTCGGCTCCGTCACGACCAGCTCGCCTTTGCCGCGCGACACAGATTTGGACACGGTCAGCGTTTTCGTCTGCAAGTTCAGGTCACTCCACAGCAGCGCCACCAGTTCGCCGCGCCGCAAGCCCGTGCTGAGTTCCAGATAGAACATCGGCAAGACGCCCCATTCTTCCGCCGCTTTCAGATAGTCCCGAATCCTCTCCGGCGGGATGATCTGCATTTTCTTCTTTTCTTTTTTCGGTAACCGACAGCCGTTCGCTGGATTATAGGGAATCAGTCGCTCCGTCACCGCCTGCTCCAAGCATTGCCGCAGCATCGTGTGCAACCCTCGGATGGTCTTGTTGCTGAGACTCAGATCATCCATATTCTCGTACCGTTGTACTCTGCCGCGCGCTTTGGTTTCGTTGTAGAACTTTTGGATTTGCAGCGTCGTAAGTGCCGTCAGCTTGATGTCCCCGATGCGCGGCACGATATGCTGGTCGATGTAGTTTTTGTAATACGCCGCCGTGGACGCGCGGACGGACGGCTTAGCGTAGTTTTCGTACCAGAGCTGCGCCCATTCGCCCACCGTGTAGTCGCGCCGCTTCGTCACGTCGATCTTCTCAAGCTCCTCCATCGCCTTTTGCAGTTTTTCCTTGCATTCGCGCTGCGTCCGCGCAAGGACGCTCTTTGCGATTGGCTTCCCCGTCTCCGGATCGATGCCCGCCGTGTAGCGCCCTTCCCAGCGCCCGTTCTTCCGCTTTCGGATGTTGCCCTCCCCATTTGCCCGTTTTTTCGCCATGTGCATTCCTCCTTCCTTTTGCTGAATCAACAACTACCACGCGGGAGACAAAATAGCTACCTCTCGCGCGGAGAGTTATCAGAAAGTTATCATTTCGGTTTTCTTTGTCTATGGCGGTGCAGAGTTTGAACCGAGCTACCAGCCTATCGACATGGTATTATTCGTCTGCCCCTGCTCGTGATCGTCCGCCTTGTGTCCGGCGGCGATACGCATTCTGCGCAGCTTGGCAAAGCGTTTGCGGTCGATCTGGACGCCGTAGCTTTGCGGCGCAGGCGCGCTGCTTTGAAAAATCTTTCCCATGTGGTAGAGCAGCCGCGTTGCCGAGAGCAGAACGTTCGGCGGTTCCGGACGCTCGATGCGGTTTACGAAAAATCCTGCATAGTCAAGCTGCGCGTTGAGAAACAGCGGCAGCTCGTCAAAATTCTTGATGCTTGATGTGTTCAAAGTCTTTTTTTACCTCCAACTGATTTTAGAAATTTCAGAGAAAAAACTTGCGTTTCGGAGGTCTCTCTGTCAGGGTGCATCTGAAAACCGACAGCGTGTCCAGCGGCGAGGGATTTTTGTGCTGGGCAAGACATTTTTCCGCAGGAATACTTTCGTATTTCAAGGAAAAATGACGCGGCACAGTGCGAAAAGACCCGCTGTCTGGCGCGTTGGCGGTTTTCAGATACACCCTGAACTAAACACAGTTGCAGTCCGTGTTTTCCGAAACGCGGCGCGCCGTCCGACTGTTGCAGCAGCCGGGCGGCTTTTTTCTTTTCCGGTTTCCATCCTCCATACCCGTTCCTGCCCTGCGGCCTTCTGTTGACGCACACGGCGTTGGCTTCGCCTTGATACGCTGGCTGCTCTTGCAGCGTCGCGGCATACTTCTCCGGCGAATATTGTCTTTGGAGATGGGTGTGAAATTTTCAAGGTACAGGGCAACTTTTCGTTGACAAGCTGTCTATGCAGTGTTAGACTATGATAAAATAATTTAGACAGCTTTCTGATTTTAAGGTAACACAGGGCTATCTATTTGTCAAGACTATTGCATTTATAATTTACAATTAGTCCATATTTGAGGTGACGACTATGTGGTATGCAAAGATGTATTTCTCCGGTGAGAAGGAGTTCTTTGAAAATGATGCGTTCGGAATGCAGGGCCTGCCGTCCAAGCAGCTGGAACTTCCGTTTTTGGAAAGTCTTCTGACGTTTCTGGAATTGGATGAAAAAGAAATCACGCCGATGCTGGAACGCATCAGCGTGAATTGGGAACGCTTCGTTGAGAGCCGCGCCCGCGAAGCGTATACAGCCGCGATGGTAGACCTCGGCGCGCTGGCCGAGAAGCACATTTATTTCCGTCTTTTATATACGCGCTGCTACGGCTGCATTTCCGTAAATGGCTGCGATCAAGCGGAGATTCAGGCAATTTCTTTGGAGTTAAAGGAGTTTGTAAAGCAGTTTTCAGAGACAAGGAAGAGGGTTGAGAAGTTTTTGGAATGCGTGCTGGATGTGGATTCCGCCGGGCGTGAACCGCAGAAACAGGCGGCGAAAAACTACCATCACGACCAGCCGAGAAATCCGGAACTGTTCCGATTTGAGCCGATTCCGCTGAGCTTTGAACCGGTCGAACCGGGCCGCTGTGCGCCTGTTTTATACTCGTCCGCCGTGCGGGACATGATCGACTATTCGCTGCGAAGCTGCGTCGAGCGCGGCGTGACCGTACGCCGCTGCAAGAACTGCGGCCGCTGGTTTCCGCAGACTGGGCGCGTGAGCGCGGAGTACTGCGAGCGCCCGGTAAAGTACGGTGAGCAGCGCTGCCGCGAGATCGGCGCGTTCCGGCAGTGGACGAAGAAGCAGACCGATGACCCGATTTTTAAGGCATACCGCAAGGAGTACAAAAAGCGCTTCGCGTGGATCAAGGCCGGTCGCATCACCGACGAGCAGTTCTATGCCTGGAGTGAAAAGGCCAGAGAAGAAAAGAAAAAATGCGACCGCGAGATCATCACGCTGGAGGCGTTCCAGCAGTGGCTCCGCGACTCGAAAATATGAAACTATGCGGTCGGTGCATCCACCGACCGCGTATTCTTTGTCTATTGCGGAGTAGAATTCAGCCCTTCTACGCAAACGTTTTCAGCAGGTCGGAAATCTTTTGCAAACGGAAATCCGCAAGCAAGGAATTTGCTGCGGGTCCGATGCCAGCGGCGTAGAAGCCGCAGGCCTTGGCCGCCTGTATGCCAGCTTCGGCGTCCTCCACAACGAGTGCAGCATCCGGCTTTACGCCAAGGAGCTTTGCTGCCAAAAGGAATACTTCAGGGTCTGGCTTGGAGTGGGTGATCTGTGTTCCGTCGGCAACTGCATCGAAAAAGCTGCCAAGCCCAATGCGCTCCAGGATCAGCGGAGCATTCTTGCTGGACGATCCCACGGCCAGTTTATGACCGTCCGCACGCAGCTTCAGCAGTGTACTGCGCACATCTTCGTCCAGATCGGCTGGTGTCATAGTTTGCAGATAGCCGCGATAAATTGCATTCTTCTCATCGGCAAACGACTTCTTTTGCTCCGCAGTGTAAGCGTCTTTTTTCTCACCCAAGACAATGTCAAGACTCTCCATACGGCTGACGCCGCGCAGCCGGTCATTGACAGACGCATCAAACGGAAGATCAAGTTTCTTTGCCAGCGCAGCCCACGCCGCAAAATGGAATTTGTCGGTATGGCAAAGCACACCATCCAAATCAAAAATATATGCAGTAAATCTTCTCATAATTTTAGCAAATGCTGGAGCTGAATCAGCTCCGGCACGTCCTTTCAGAATTGTTTTTCATATCCGCTTCGGATAAAAACCGGGATCTTTCCGTCGCAGTCCGTACAAATCATCTGCTTGCCCTGGTACGGCTTTCGATCAAAGAATCCAATCCATTCACCATCTGGCAAGTAGACTTGTCTGGTGTTTGTGTTTTCTTCCAGAAGCGGCGCAACAAGCAGTGCATCGCCAAGCATATACTCGTCCTCGCAGGCAAGCGCAGCTTCATCTTCGGGCCAGAGGAAGGACAGCGGCCGCATCATCGGCATATTGCCAGCCACACACGCCTGCGCAGTCTCCCAAAGATACGGGCGCAGCCGCTCACGCAGCTTGTGCCAGAAGCGCATCTCATCGACAAATTCAGGCGCGTTGTAGGCGGCAGCCATATTCCACGGGCTGCGTTCGTTGTTGCCCTCGCCGCCCGGCATCAGCTCTTTGAACTGCCCGCCGTCCGGCTCCGAATGCCATTGCATGATCGGGCAGAAGCAGGCCATCTGTGTTGCGCGGCGGTAGAGGTCCAGCGTCGGAAGCTGGCCTGCAAACCCGGCAATATCAAAGCCCCAGAACAGAATACCGGATGCCGCGGCCGAAAGTCCGGCGTGAAGCTGACTTCGCAGTTCTGCGTTCTGCGACTGCTGATCGCCGCCCCAGTGCATCGGGACAGTATGCTGCCCGGAGAATCCGGCTCTGCTGAACAACACTCGCTGCGAACCGATAAAATCGCGGTATGCGCAGGTATAGTCGCGTGCGTAGCGATTCTTTCCGGATTTCCCGTCGCTGCCATCATAAAAACGCACATCCGGGCGATAGATAAACTCGCCGCCATCGGTTTTGAAGCCGTCTACGCCCATATCGAGAAGATATTGACGTTTGGCAAACCACGTCCGAACGGTTTCCGGGTTTGTATAATCCGGGATCATGGAACCGGAAAACCAATGTCCATCGGGGATGGTATAGGGTTCTCCGTCTGCGAGACGGACGCATAAGCCACGCCGCACAGCATCCTCGCGGTCAAGCGTATTCTGTACGTTCAGAAGCTCGTCGGGCCCCTGCTTTTTGTAGACAGGAATCTGCCAGAGGACAAGATGCAGCCCGGCCTTGTGCAGCGCATCCGCCATGCCTTTGGGGTCTGGCCATGGGGAATCCGAAAAATCGAAATCGTCATATTGGAGCGCAGCTCCGTCCGGTTTCGGTTGGTATTTCGCCCCGTTCCAGATATAAAACGTCGCTTCGTCGCTCCATGCCTCCAGCACCAGAATGCTCGCCGGAAAATCATGCTTTTTCAGGTTCTCGATCTGCTGCTCCGCGTCTTTTTGGCAATTCCAGCGATTTGCAGAAATCCACACGCCAAACGCCCATTCAGGCGGCAGGACAGCCTTTCCGAACAGCTTCATATATGCGCTGACGATTTGCGCCGGTTCACCGGAAAAGGCCACGACGGGGGCAGATTCCGGTAAATCGATCGTCACAGAGTTCTCATCAAAATGGAACGTCGTAGTTTCACAGGTGTCAACATACAGACCGAATCCGCTTTCTGTCCAGAAGAACGGGGCCGGGCAATATGTTTTTTCACCTTGGAAGCAGAACTTTTCTTCCACCTGATTGACAACGACATGTCCTTTTTGATTCAGCGCGTCATATTTCTCGCCCATTCCGTATGCGCCTCGATAGGACAGGCTTACCGTCAGGACTGCGCCGTGACGCACGAGCTGCACATCGGTGCGCGGGCAGGATATATGTGCCTGAAATGCAGAACTTTCAAATCTTTGCATGGTTTACCCCTTGATACCACCGGCCATCATGCCGTTCTGGAAATACTTCTGCGCGAAGCAGTAAATGAGAATAATCGGGATCATGGAAATCAAGCTGCCTGCCATCAGGACGTTATACTCCGTTGCGAACTGGCCGTTCAGTGTCGAGAGGGCAATCGGAAGCGTCATTTTCGTTTTGTCTGTCAGCATGAGCAGCGGCCAGAGATAGTCATTCCAAGATTCCATGAACGTCGTGATCGACAAGGTCGCAAGCGTCGGCGCACAAAGCGGCAGTGCAACCTTAAAGTAAACTGTAAAGGTTGATGCACCGTCAATGCTGGCTGCATCCAGATAGTCGTTCGGGATCGTCCGCATTTGCTGAACAAGCAGGAACACGGCAAACGGCCGGAAAATGGACGGCAGAATGACGCTGGCATAGCTGTTAATCAATGACATCTTATTCATAACGACAAACAGCGGAATGATTGTGACCTGCGTTGGGATCATCATTGTTGCCAGAAACACTTTGAGCAGCAGATCAGCCTTTGGAAACTTGAGCTTTGCAAAAGCAAAAGCCGCCATAGACGCCGAGATCAACGTAATGAACGTGTAGGTCACGGAGATAAATAAGCTGTTCCCGATGGTGCTGAAGAACGGAAACTTTGAAAACACCTTTACATAGGAGGCAATCGTCGGTTCTTTTGGTATCCATTCAATCGGAATACTCATAAGCGCACCGCGCGCCTTGAGTGACGTGCTGACCATCCAGAGAAATGGAATGATCGCCAGTATTGCAATCAGAATGCCGACAACGTAATAGGCTACTGTGCCGATTTTTTTCTTATGCGTCATAATTCACCCACCGTTTCTGCCCGCGCATCTGAATTGCTGTGCAAACCATGATAATCAGGAACAAAATCCAAGAGAACGCTGAAGCGTAACCCATCTTGAAATAGCGGAAGCCGTACTTATAAATACGTTCCACCATAACCTGTGTTGCCCCGTTCGGACCACCGTCCGTCATAATCATGATCTGCGGGAAAAGTTGGAACGAGTTAATCAGGCTGACGATCAGAACGTAGAAAATCGCTGGTGTAAGAAGCGGCAGCGTGATTTTCCAGAAGCGCGTCCAAGCGCCTGCACCATCAATTTCTGCGGCTTCATAATAGGTGCGGTTGATGCCAACCATACCAGACAGAAGAATCAGGCCAAAGAAGCCCATATCTTTCCATACGGACACCAATACGATTGCGGGCATCGCCCATTTTTCATCCAACAGCCAGCCGGGGCCTTCAATCCCAAAGAAAGCAAGGATATTGTTCATAGCACCGTACTGCGGGGCCAGAATGCTTTTCCAGATCAATGATGCCGCAACCCAAGAGGTCAGAACCGGGATATAGTACAGTACACGGAATACGCCGACACCGCGCCGCTGCTGCGATAGAAGCGACGCAACAGCCAGTGATACGGCCATCATAAGCGGCAAATACAAAACGATATAGGTCAGTGTGTTTTTCAGGACCTTCCAAAATTCCTGACTGGTCAGAATCGCCTTGTAATTATCAAGACCGATAAAATGCTCCTGCATGAAACCATCTGCAAACAGTCGGTCAAGACCATTCCAGTCTGTCAGGCTGATGAAGATAGAAACGACCATCGGTGCCAGATAAAAGATTGCCAGACCGATGAGACTGGGAAGCAAAAACGGCGACGCTCGCAGCAGACCCTCTCCACCCGGCTTTTTCAGCCGAGGCCCAGTTTTACTTGTTTTCATCTGTCTGCCTCCTTTATCTTTGGCAAAGCCGCACAATTGCGTCTGCGGCCTTCAGCGGATCTTTTGTCCCAATCCTTCGGTTTGAAACATTTGAAATACATCCAGTATTCCTGCATATTTCAAATCTCGGCTTGGAACAAAATCTTCCGCCGAATGCACTTGTCGAATTGTACGGCTTTGCCCTAAAAAGGCGGGCGCATAAGCGCCCGCCAAGAAAGTTGTTAGCCAAGGGTAATCTGTGCTTCGCAGTCAGCCTGCGCCGCGTTCAGAGCATCGGTGACAGTCATGGTGCCGTCAGCCGCTGCGGAGAGGTACTGACCGATAATGTCGCTCATGAGGGCATAGTCCTCAATGACAGGCGGCATGACCAGATAATCAAGGCTCTCGAAAACAGCCTTGCGGTTGTCGGGAGGCGTGATCTCCAGATAGCTGGACAGAGCGTTCAGATCCTTGAGTGCGGGCAGATCCCAGCCGGCCGCGAGACGAATATCAGCGGATTCCGTGCTGGAGGTCAGCCATGCCAGCCATTCAGCGACTTCTTCCGGGTGCTCGGTTTCGGGGTTCATAACAACGCAGTTGGAGAAGAAGTGGGTAGCTTTCTGCGTGCTGCCCGGCTCAACAGCGATGTCCCATGCGAAATCGCAGTTTTCCGTAAAGGTCTGGAATGCCCAGATGCCGGTGGGGATCATGCCGAGACGACCGCTCATGAACATATCCCAGTCGCCCATGCCGCCCTGCTGGACGGAGTTCGGCTGCACGTTGCTGACCAGAACGCGGTCAACAAGCGTCTGCGCTGCCTTGATATTTTCTTCGGAGTTGATCGTGAACTGCGTCTTATCCTCGTTCAGCAGGCTGCCGCCGTACTGTGCAACGACCTTGAAGAACTCGTTGTAGGTGATCGGCTGCCAGATACCGAAAATATCGTCGCCCAGCGCGCGAATCTTTTCAGCAGCATTCTGAACATCATCCTGCGTCCAATCATCCGTCGGATATGTAACGCCAGCCTGATCGAACAGATCCTTGTTGTAAATCAGGACGACATTGGAGAAGCTCTCAGGCAGACCGTACTGCTTGCCATTCACATTGAATGCGCCGAGTGCGGTTTCGTTCAGGCCGGAAAGGTCCTGACCGGTGATCTCTGCAAGCAGACCCTTGTTTGCATAGGCTGCAAAGTTCTCAATGTTCAGCTCGTAGCAGTCAGGCGCGGTGCCACCAGCAACACGGGTCTGCATCTGCGTGAAATAATCATCGTAGCCGATTGTTTCAACTTCGATCTTGATGTTCTCATGGGTGGCTTCAAAGGCTTCGACCATTTTCTGAAGCGTTTCCTCATTGCCGCCAGACGAATTGAAGTTGCAATAGGTGATCGTCACGGGCTCCGCCGGGGTTTGGGCTGCGGCATCATCCGTCTTTGCCGGTTCCTCAGTCTGCTGAGTATTGGCGGGGGTGGTCTGTTCGCTGTCGTTCGATTTGTTGTCAGTGGCTGCGGGTGCGCAAGCTGCAAACACCATCAGCATGGCAAGAACCAGTGCAATCAGCGAAAAAATCCGGGTCTTTTTCATTGTTGTTCCTCCTGTAATGTTGATTTTTTCGCCCTTCTCGCTTAGAATATAGAGTACGGGAAGGACTTTCGCAGAGTTTCTTTCCTGCGGTCTGTATCGTCTCGTCAAAGTAGATGCAGGCCGCTTTTTTACGCCTTGCGGCGTGAAAGACAATTAAATGCTGCGGACGGACTCGCGCTCCACAAGCTGGAGCGGCAAAATTTCCTCCTGTTTTGTCAGCGCTGGATCTTCAATGTGCTTGAGCAGCAGCTCAACGGCTTTTTGGCCTTTCAGTGAGATCTGCTGGCGGACAGTCGTAAGTCCCGGTGTCAGATATTGTGAAACTTCCAGATCATCAAAGCCAATCACGGAGTAGTCCTCCGGCACGCGCAGCCCCTCCTCATAAAGCCCACGGATGGCGCCGATTGCCAGAATATCAGCCGCGCAGACGATCGCCGTTGCCGGGAGCTTTTTGGCAACGAGTTCTTTTGCAAGGGAGATACCGCTGCGGTAATCGATTTGACCTTCAAAAATGTTTTGTTCCTGATACGGAACGCCATATTCCTCTAATGCCTGCTGGAATCCGAGCAGGCGTTTTTTCATAACGCCGTTTTCCTTGATCTGGCCGCAGAAGAACGCAATTTCCCGATGCCCGCGTGACAGGACGTATTTTGCGGCAAGATAGCTGCCGTAAGCATCATCGATTCGGATGGAGTGATAATAGTGGTCGCCGCAGTAGCTGTCGATCAGGACAATCGGAATCTGCGTTTTTTTCATCTGCTGGTAAAATTCGTCCGGATACATACCGATTACAATGATTCCATCCAGATTGCGCTTCTTGGCCAGCGTCAGATAGCTTTCATTTGCGTCCGTTGCAGAAATCAGAATATGATAGCCGCTCAGACGGGCATAGTATTCAATGCTGCCGAGAATTTCACTGTAAAAACTGTTCTGGAACATCAGACGCTCACCGGGCTCCGTCTGCGGAACAACGACGCCAATGAGTTTGGAATCCCGCATCGTCAGGCCGCGTGCATTCAGATCAGGTACATAATCCAGTTTTTTGATTGCCTCCATGACACGGGCTTTTGTTTCTTTAGAAATCGAACGTTTCCCATTCAAGATATACGATACTGTAGCCGATGAAACGCCAGCCTCCTGTGCTACATCCTTGAGCGTCGCGCGTGCCATATCTTCACCTCAGTTCAGTTAACCGCTTAAATCATTTTTCTATTCAAACTATAGCGAATCTTGTCACGTCTGTCAATACCATTTTTGATTTTCTCTAAATTCTCCTTGACAAGACCATGAATTTTGTTATATTTAACATGAACGCACATTTAAGCGATTAACCAATTTTGAACTGAGGGATGCGTATGGAACGTTATTTACCAACCGGAAACGAAATGATTTCGCTGCCAAAGCTGAATGAGCAGACTGCGGCAATCGAGGATTTGACTTTTCTCTCCATGCAGCAGCGCGGCATGATCGAGCTCTGTGGAACGGAAAATGTGCCGCTGATGCAGCCGTTTATCCAGATCGATCAGGAAGAACTGGCGCTTACAGGTCTGCAATGGTCGCGGGAACACTTCTGGATTCCGTCCGGTCATACGGAAACCGAACAGGCCACGGTCAAATTCACCGTATTGACGCCGGTTGGAGAGCGCGGGTTTGCGGTTCGCATTGCGGCGATGCCAAAGGCAGATTGTCGTGTTACATTCGGTCTGCGCGGTCTATGGAGTAAAAGTGTGCATTGCGTCAACGAGGATAAAGAACTGACCGGTCAGGCGTACATTTATGAGAGCGCGTGGAACAGCAGCTTTATCATGGATTACCGCGTCGGTTTCCCGGCATTTGCGCTTGCGCCTATGACAGATCGTGCAGGCAAAAGTGAATGGGCGCAGACGGAGGACGGCATTTCCTATCAGATTTCCTGTGCGCTTGACGCCAAAGCCGGGCAGGAAGAAGCGTTCACGATTTTCTGGGGCCTTGGCTTTGAGGAAGTCGCCGCTGCGACCAGCGCGAAAGAGCAGCTTCGCCGCGGCTGGGATTGGCTGTATCGAAAGACGGCCGACTGGCTGGACAAGCGCACCGTGCAGCTTCCGACACCGGAGCTGACGGAGGTTTACAACGTCAATCAGTTCTTCTGCCTGTTTTATGCGACCGGTCGGACATTCGATACCGAGGAGTTGATCTGTGCAACAAGCCGATCCACACGCTACTATGTCAGCGCCGCTTATTGGGATAGAGATTCACTTCTGTGGGCGTTCCCAACGATCCTGCGTGCGGACGCTGCGCTTGCAAAAGAAGTGCTGACCTATGTTTTCACCCGCCAGCGGCAGAACATCGGCGTACATTCCCGTTTTATCGACGGAACCATGCTGGAACCAGGTTTCGAGCTGGATGAGCTGGTCACGCCGGTTCTGGCGCTCCAAGCGTACCTTTCCGAAACGCACGATGAAGCATTTTTGCAGGAACGCTTTGTGCAGGATGGTCTTTCGCTGATTTTGACGCGCCTACAGGAAGTACGCCACCCAGAAACTGCGCTTTACGAAACATTCCTGCAGCCAACGGATGATGAGATCGTGCATCCGTACCTGACGTATGACAACGTGCTTGTCTGGCGTGCGTTGCAGTTGCTGGCAGACTGGCGGCCGGCACAGCGCGGATCGCTGCTTGCGGAAGCAGACGCTGTGCGCGCGGCGATTTTCACGCATTGCGTCAAAAAGGATGCAGACGGACAGCCGTATTTTGCATGGTCCGTCGATCTGGCCGGGCATCACGATGTCTATGATGAGCCGCCCGGAAGTTTGCAGCTCTTACCGTATTACGGCTTCTGTGAAAGAACGGATGTGATCTGGCAGAACACAGTCCGTATGATCCGCTCGGCAGATTATAAATTCAGCTTTGCCGGAAAGCCCATTGCAGAGATCGGCTGCCCGCACGCGCCCTGGCCTTGGGTATTGAGCTTGTGCAACAGCCTTCTTTGTGGTCATGCGGAGCAGGCGCTGCGCGAACTGACAATCATGCCGATGGATAATGGAATCGCTTGTGAGAGCGTTGATGCAGATACCGGCGAGTGTACGACAGGCAGCGCATTTGCCACCTGTGCAGGCTTCCTGTGTCATGCGCTGCTGACGGCTTGTAAGGAGGGGTCATCATGCGGAACGATTTGAAGCTGCTGCCATGGGAGATTTGCTCTGAGGCAGCCGGCTGGAATGACGATTTTTTAGAGAGCGTCTTTTTTCTTGGAAATGGGCGTATGGGCGTTCGAGGGTATTTGCCCTTTGAACCGGATTCCCGTCCGACACAACAGGGCTTATTTCTTGCGGGAATTTTCGGAGAAATCAAGGATGGAATCACCGATTTTGTGAATCTTCCGTCCCCCGTCTGCGAAACGCTGCTTTTGAATGGCGCGACCGCTGTGCTTGCTTCCCCAATCCATCGGACGCTTGATCTGAAATCAGCCAGCCTCTATGCAGATTTTACACTGGCGGCTGGAGATACGCGCGCGGACGTGCGATACACGCGCTTTTTCCCGAAAGAGCTGCCTGCGCTTTTGATGCAGCGGTTTGAAATTCATGTTCAAAGTGATGTGGAGCTTGAACTGCGCAGTGGCATCAATCTTTCAAGCTGCAACAGCCCAATTCCAGACGATCAGGTAAAGGAAAATACAGAACTGGTACAGCTCGCCCCACTGCAATTTGTGACGGACAATGGCAACCTTTTCTCCTGCACGTTTGAAACTGTCGGAACAGGCTTACGCATTGAGCAGGAAGTCCAATTTCATGCGCCGGAATTTACGCAGGGAATCGTGCAGAACAGCGGTGCAGAAGTCACCTGTCCGCTGACCGCTCATGCAGCTGCCGGACAGACGCTGGTAGTCGAAAAACTGGTCTGCATCCGTACAAGCCGTGATGCGGATGAGCGCATTGCGGCTGCTCCGGGTGATTGGAGTTTCCACGCGCTTTGGGGCGCGCATACTGTCGCGTGGTCGCATACATGGCAGAATTGCGACAGAACGCTTCCCGATGAAGAACTGCAAACCGGTCTGCGCTATTCGATGTTTCAGCTTATGGCAAGCTGCGCCGCACATGATCCGACCGTTTCCATCGGCGCAAGAGGTTTGACCCATGCGCGGTATAAGGGCTGCTATTTCTGGGATACAGACCTGTTTATGCTCCCGTTCTTCTTGAAGAATGATAAAACAGCCGCAAAAAATCTGTGCCTGTATCGCGCAAATGCGTTGGATGCAGCCAGAGATCATGCAAAAAAGATGAACGCTGCCGGAGCGCGGTATCCTTGGATGGCGGCGCTCGATGGCAGCGAACAGTGCGAAACATGGGACATTGGGTGCAGCGAGGTTCATATCACGGCGGACGTGGCCTATGCCTTGGGCGAATACTGCCGGGAAACCAGAGATGAAGAATTTTATCTGCATAAGGCCGCACCCGTATTCATTGAAACCGCCCGCTTCTGGGCCAGCCGATACACATGGAACCGTGCGCACACACAGGCGGATCTGATGTTCTGCAAGGGACCTGATGAATACTGCGGTATCACGCGCAACAACCTTTTCACAAATGTCATGGTACAGCATAATCTGGAGCTTGCCATGGATGCGGCAAAGGCGCTTCAAGACAAAGTTGCATATCAGGATCTCGGCTTGTCGGAAGAAGAAATTGCATCGTGGCAGACGCTTCATGATGCGATTCCTTGGCCGCATGATCCGGACAGCGGGCATCTTGCGCAGGACGAGACGTTCCATCTGCTAGAACCGGTGGATATTGCAGCACTAAAGCCAGATCTTGGCGCAAGCTATCATCATGTTTGCTTCGATCGGTTACAGCGATATAAAGTTGTGAAGCAGGCCGACGTGCTGCTTCTTATGACACGTCTGCCGGAGCTTTTCACAAAGGAAGAAAAAATGCAGGCATGGAACGATTTTGAACCGTTCTGTCTGCACGACTCTACGCTGAGTTTTGCCAGTCATGCACTCTTTGCGCTGCAAAACGGGCTGCGCGAAAAAGGAATCGAGTATCTGCGCAAGGCGCTGCTGCTCGATCTGCGCGACCTAATGAATAACACCGGCAAAGAGGGCCTGCATCTGGCCGGCATGGGCGAGGGCTGGCAGGCGGCGTGTCTCCTGTGATTTCTTCCTGTTCTTTGTTTACAGCGGCGCAGAATCTGCGCCGCTGTAATATATTCAGAACAGTTCTTCTATTTTCAGCGCCAACTAAATAAGCACGCATAGAAAACGCCTTTAATCGGAAACGGGCAATCTTAATTCGTCGTAAAAACGTGATAGTTTCCACAAAACTCGTTGTATTTTTTGTGATTCTATGCTATACTATCCTTGAATTATAAGGATGGAGGTGCATATATGTACCGAATTGCCATAGAAAAGCTATTAAAATGGAAACAAAGCAAGCGCCGGAAGCCTTTGATTATTGAAGGCGCTCGGCAGGTTGGTAAGACTTGGCTGATGAAAGAGTTTGGCAGACAGTCATATGCAGATACCGTATATATCAATTTTGACTCCAATTCCAGAATGGCCGAGCTGTTTGCTTCTGATCTGGATACAGATCGTTTAATTATGGGCTTGGAACTGTATGTAGGCCATAAAATTGACCCCAACAATTCTTTGTTGGTTTTTGATGAAGTACAGGAAGTTCCACGAGCCTTGGCATCTCTCAAATACTTCTATGAAAATGCTCCGCAGTATCACATTGTATGCGCCGGTTCTTTGCTTGGTATTGCATTGCATCAAGGCACGTCTTTCCCCGTTGGTAAGGTAGATTTCCTAAAACTATATCCCCTTTCTTTCAAAGAGTTTCTAATGGCAACCGGCAAAGCGCAATTTGCCGCGCTTCTGGATAGCCAAGACTTCAAAATGATCACGAGCTTTAAGCAAACATATATTGATGCTTTGAAGCACTATTATTTTGTCGGCGGGATGCCTGAAGCAGTACAAAGTTTTACAGAAAACAAGGACTTTAATGAGGTTCGTGAAATTCAAAAAAGGATTCTCGCGGCATACGAGCAAGATTTCTCCAAGCACGCTCCCAATGAAATCGTTCCAAGACTGCGTATGTTATGGAATAGCATCCCCTCTCAGTTGGCGAAAGAAAACAAAAAGTTTATATACGGTCTCGTGCGCGAAGGCGCGCGCGCAAAAGAGTACGAAACCGCCCTTTTATGGCTCAGTGACTGTGGCCTTGTTCATAAAGTAAGCCGCGTCAATACAGTTGGCATTCCCCTGCGGGCTTATGAGGACTTGAAAGCATTTAAGTTGTTTGTGGTCGATGTCGGCCTTCTTGGCTGCATGGCTGGACTTCGCCAGCGTACTTTGCTTGACGGCAACGACCTTTTTGTTGAGTTTAAGGGCGCTCTTACGGAGCAGTATGTTTGTCAGCAGCTGAAAACGATTGAGGATTTGGATGTATATTACTACACCAATGACAGAGGCTCCTGCGAGATCGACTTTGTCGTTGATACCGGTGAGCGAATTGTGCCCGTTGAAGTAAAGGCAGAAGTAAATCTCAGAGCAAAAAGTCTGAAAACATATCAGGAAAAATTTGCACCTGAAGTTTCTGTCCGCACATCTATGGCAGACTACAAGAAAGAAGAATGGCTTGTGAATCTGCCGCTTTATGCGATAGATCAGATTATGCAGATCTAAATTTACGTGGGTATAACAAATAATCTTCGCCTATTCTTTGTTTACAGCGGCGCAGTTTCTGCGCCGCTGGCTTTCTGTCCTGATCCAAACCGTGACCCAAACGGGATTCTGGAGTGGAGAGCGCCGGATGTGAAAAATCGCCGCCTGCCGGAGCATTTCCGCAGGCGGCGTGCGTTTTCCTGTTCATTTTTTGCTGTTATCCGACACTTGCCATGAATCCGTTGATTTTTTGTGCGGCTTCTTTTTTCATGCCTGCTGTGACGTGCGTGTAGACGTCCAGTGAAAATTCCGCCGAGGCATGGCCGAGAATCTCCGCGACCGTTTTCGGATCAATGCCACTCTGGATAGCGAGTGTCGAGAATGTGTGTCTGAGGTCATGGAACCGGACATGTTCCTCGATACCCGCCTTCTCTAACAGCTTCTTGTGAATTCTCCCAACACAGTCCGGGCCGTACATCTCGCCGGTCTTGGGCGAAGGGAACATCCACGGGCCGAATGGGTGTTTCTTGAGTTTCATTCAAGGCGCTCCTGTTTTCCCAATACTGCCGCAAGTTCCGCCATCATGGACAGAGATGCACGGTCTCCCCAATAGCCGACACGCCACGCAATACCGTCAATGAGTATCTCGCCCGTACCGCCGCAGGTGAAGTCCACGCGGTCATTGCCATGATCCAGATAAACATGGAGCCAAAAACCTGCGTGATTGCTGTCCGTATTGTTTGCTTTCGTCAGTGTCCGGAAAGAACGGTGATAGGTATAGCGGGAGAGAATGTCTATGATCTGTCTGAACTCTGCGGAATCCGCCGAATAAGCTTTCTTTGTGGTTATGGGCGAGTAGTCCTCGGCAGTATCGATGCGAAGAATTGTAACGGAATCGCATTCCGGCTGCAAACCGGCAAAGCTGTGCGGCCAGAGCAGATAACAGACGCCAGCCAGCAAAGCGACCAAGACCAGGAATGCAGCCAGGCGGTTTAAAGCTCGTTTCATGCGCAAAATACTCCCTTCAGCGGCTTGCCGATGATGGTACACACGGCGCTGGAATGTATCTGGATGTTCAAGATTCAAGATAGCAGGGCAATGTAAAAGCAGCGATGGGTTTCCTGTAAAATGATTGTAAAAGCGCCAGAGAATGCACATACCGCCTGCCGGAGTATTCCGGCAGGCGGTACAAAATTATCCCATGCTTATCATGAAACGCTGATTTTCAGCCCTTCAACGCGGAAAGAACAGTCTTTGGAATTTATACGGATGCAGCCTTTGCTTCGTCCGCAGGCTCCGCGCTTCTGTCCACATCCGTGGTGACGCGGATCTGCTCGATGTGATGGTTTGCGACCCTTGTGATCTGCACATGCAGGGTCTCAAAATCAAATGCAGCGCCGGACTCGGGAAGCCGCCCGAACTGCTCCATGACCCAGCCGCTGACGGACGACATATCCGAGTCGGACTTGAGGCCGAAGTAGTCCGCAAAATCGTCAAAGCTCATCTCGGCATCCACCAGATAGGTGTTTTCGGATACTCTGCTGATGGGCGTTTCCTCCTCGTCATGCTCATCCCAGATCTCGCCGACCAGCTCCTCCAGAATGTCTTCCATCGTCACGATGCCGCAGGTGCCGCCGTATTCATCGACCACAACGGCGACATGCGTCTTGGCCTGCTGGAGCTTCTTGAGCAGCAGACTGATAGACTCCATTTCCAGCGCGTAGACTGGCGGCAGGATAATGTCCCGGAGCGGCTTTTCCGTTACGCCGCAGCCGACATAAAAGTCCTTCTGATGGATGGTCCCGAGAATATTATCGATCGAATCCTGATAAATCAGGAGCCGGGAATATTTCGTCTCCGTAAACAGCGCAGCGACCTCTTCCTTGGTTGCCGTGATAGGGAGGGCGGCCAAGTCTGTGCGGTGGATCAGGATATCTTCCGCGCGCTGCTCGGAGAAGTCGATGGCGTTTTTGAGAAGCTCACCCTCGTTTTTATCGATGCTGCCGTCCTGCTGCACCTCGTCTACGAGCATGAGCAGCTCCTCCTGCGACATTTTATTGTCGGAGCTGAGGTGAAATACCTTCGCCAGAAGCCTTTTCCAGAGGGAAAAGAGCGCATTCAGCGGTGTGAAAATCCAAATCAGAATTTGCAGCAGCGGCGCGGACAGCATGGCGCATTTCTCCGCGCAGTCCTTGGCAATGCTCTTTGGCGAGATCTCGCCGAAAATCAGCACAACGACCGTGACCACGACCGTGGAGATCGATGCGCCGACGTCGCCGTAATGCTTGACGAACAGCACAGTGCCGATGGAAGCCGTTGCGATGTTTACAATGTTGTTGCCGATCAGGATGGTGGACAGCAGCCGGTCATAGCGCTCGAGCAGCCTGCAGACCAGCGCCGCTTTTTTGTTGCCCTTCTCAGCAAGGGTTTTCAGCCTTGTCGTATTTGCAGAGGAAAACGCCGTTTCCGTCGCCGAAAAATAGGCGGAGAGCATCAGGCAGACGGCCATGATAACGATGCATGTAGTGGTAGACAATGTAAGTAAGCTCCTTTTCTGTCATCTGAAATTGTGATAAGAACGTAAACAGCTGCGTCCCCTAAAGACGCAAAAAAGCACGTCCGCCCTGCATCCCGCAGCGCAGATATGCTTCCAAAAACAGATGGCAGATAGAATGCGTACTAGGACAATCGCTGCCGTCAGAGTCCATTTCCTTCATCTCCTTTGCATAGAATTGGATTTATTATAACAGAAATATGGATTTCGTCAAGAAAAATGCTGTTAATAAGCTGTAAAGCGATGTGCAGATGCGCGGCGGCTGCGCGCATGGGAACATCCGCTGCAACGAAAGACACTTGGTATCTGCCGTGCCAGCCTGAGCCGCTGCGGCGGGAGC
>ENA-ORNK01001426-ORNK01001426.1-human-gut-metagenome-genome-assembly--contig:-NODE-1426-length-18910-cov-12.827632_pt1 | contig 18910 bp, 14 predicted proteins | sample MGYA00242115_ERZ509022 | MGnify/ENA primary metagenome ERZ509022 (study PRJEB26280, sample SAMEA2338690) | human gut metagenome | biome: human gut; feature: human-associated habitat; material: faeces...
CGCGGGATCGTCCAGCGCGGCGGCGTCGATCAGGCCCTGAGACGGCTCCCGAATGCCGAGCGCCGCCTTGACCGACGGACGCCGCAGGTCGGCGTCCACCAGAATGACGCGCGCGCCCTTGCGGGCCAGCGACAGCGCCAGATTGACGGAGACGGTCGTCTTGCCCTCTCCGGGCATGGTGCTCGACACGAGCAGAACCTTCCGATCCGTCCCGGACAGCGCCCGAAGGAGCTTCGTGCGGAGCGCGCGGACGCCCTCCTGATAGGCGGAGGAGATCTGATCGTTGTTGATGGAAAGCAGGCGGGGATTCTTTTTCCCGCTGCGGCGGAAGCTGACGCACGGAAGCGCGGCAAGGCAGGTCTGATTCAGATGCAGCTGCACGTCGCGCTCCTCGCGGATGGTGCGCCGCAGTCCTGCGGCCAGCATCAGCAGGAGCAGTCCCGCCGCAAGGCCCGCCAGCACGCCGTTGCGCAGAACGTGGAACGGATGGAAGGCGTTATACGGCGCGGAGGCCGCATACGGCTCCGTCAGAAGGTCCATAGAGGTATTGCCGATGACATAATCTGCGACCTCCGGATAGACCTCGATCAGCTTCTGCAAAATGGCCAGCGCGTCGTCGGCGCTGCTGCTGGTGACCCGGACGGTGAACAGGTTGGTATCCGGGACGTTCGCGGCGGTGATCGTGCCGTTGATGCGGCTGACGCCCATGGCCTGCGAAAGCTTGGTATACAGCAGATCCGACTGGATCAGATACGGGAAGGTCTTGCTCAGCTGCTCGGCCGTCGCCTTGCTGTAATAGGCCGAGGTGCGGGAAATATCCGATGAGGAGCTGGACGAAACGCTGATGGTAAAGGTGACCTCGCTTGCGTACATCGGCGTATAGCGGCTGCGCTGGTACAAAAACCACGCGCCGCCGCATACGACCGCCAGCAGCAGCGGAAGCCAGAAGCGCTTTCGCAGCACACTTCGGAACTCGCGGAGCAGATGGGAGAGGCTGATGACGTTTTCCTGCTCAACTTTTTTCTCGTTCATCTGTTCCCTCCGATTCCCACTGGCCGCCCTGCTTCTTTCTGGAGCCGGCGTAGCCGTAACCGTAACCGTAGCCACGGCTGTGGCCATAGCGGTAGCCATATCCGTATTGATAGCCGTAGCCCCCGCCGGACGACGGCATACGGCGCACGTCGTTGAACACACACCCGAGGAAATGGGCGCGGCACTGCTTGAGCGTATCCGCCGCGTCGTTCAGGCGCTTGGCCGCGACGCAGTCCTGCCGGACGACCAGCAGCGACAGGTCGGCAAGCTCCGCCAGCGCCTCCGCGTCGGAAAACAGCGCCATCGGCGGCGTGTCGAGAATAATGAGATCCATTTCCTCACGCAGCTGCATGAGCATCGCGCGCATCCGCTCCGAGGCCAGAAGTTCCGATGCGTCCGGCTGCGGCTCGACGGAGAAGAGCGTATACAGATTTTTACGCGCGAGATATTCGACCTGAAGCTCCGCGCGGCCGGAAAGATACTCCGCCAGCTCGTCGCTCTTGCGGACGCGGCGGCGGAAAAGCTTATACTGCGACGCCTTGTGGAGGTCGGCGTCGATCAGCAGGACCTTTCTGTCCTGCTGGGCCAGCGCCAGCGCCAGATTGGCCGCGACGGTGGACTTGCCCTCATTCTCCGCGACGCTGGTGATGAGCAGGACGCGGGCATGGTGCCGCTCCGCGGCCTGAACGGTGCGCGTGGCCAGCTTCTGAATTTCCTCCGTGAAGTAGAAGCCGGCGGCGGGCATGGTGATGAGCAGGCCCTTGTTGGCGTGCTTGAGCTTGGCGTGGAGCGTTTTGTTCTTTTCCTCGTGGTGGATGGTGCCAAAAAGCTTGGCGTCAAGCTTCCGGGAGACGGCGTCCGCCGTCTGCACCGTGTCGGACAGCACGATGATCGCCAGCAGCAGCGCGACCATGCCGAGCATTCCGAGCAGGAACGCGCGCTTTGCCAGCGAACGCAGCTGAAGCGGGTTCGACGGCTCCACCGGCACGACCGGCGGGTCCAGCTCCCGCAGGACGATGTTCTGGAAGATGTGCTGCGAGATCACGTCATAGTGGTCGAGCACGAAGCGGAGCGTACGGAACGCGGCGACCGGCTCGGAGGCCGTCACCTTCAATTGCAGCAGATTCGTTTCCGGCACGACGGAGGCCGTCAGCCTGCCGGACATCTGCTGTTCGCTCTGTTCTTCGGCGGAAAGCGTCTTGAACACGTCGCTGCCGAAGAGCGTCGTGAACGTATTGGCGATCTCCGAGGTCGTGGTCAGGTTGGAAAAGACGGAAGCATAGCTTGCGTTTTTCGCGTTGACCGCGACGGTCGCCGAGGCGGTATACTCCGGCTGATAAAGACACTGCGCCGCCGTCAGGGTCAGCATGGCCGCGATCAGGCCCATCGCAAGGATCATGGGGATCTCGCGCAGGATGCGCCGCAGGACGCAGACCGGACTTAAATCCGTCCAGATGGAGGTCGTTTGTTCTTCCATTGCAGTCCTCACTCCTGAATGATCGCATACAGAACGGTCGAGCCGGTCAGGCCGTTCGTTCCGGTGCAGGTATAGGTGATGCGGTTGACGCCCGGGCGCAGTCCGCCCGCAGGCGTGGAAACGCGGACGCTGCTCTCGGGAGCGCCCGTGACGGAGCTGATATACGAATCCGGGTCGAAGCCCGCCGCAGAGTCGAGATAGACCAGATACCGGTCGAGCTGGATGACCGGCTCACCGAAGATGCTGTCATAGATCTCGATATCGAGCGTGAGCGAGGCGGTGTCTCCGAGGGAATTCGTGACCTCGACCGTGACGGGATACAGTCCGGCGTAGTAGGTCTGGAGGCTGTCCGTGCTGACCTTGATGCGGTCGCTGATCGTCCCGTCGATCTGGTCGAGCGCGCCCAGCCGGTCGCGTACCTGAATATCCTCGCCGACGCCGTAGCGCAGCGGCTTTGAAAGATAAAACTGCGGGGATCTATAATCGGTGTAAACGACGGTGCGGGTATAGCCCGCGACGTGCCGGTCGCTGTCAGCCACGGCGTAGCTCACCGTGAGCTGACCCTTTTCCTCGCCGCCGGAGACGCGCTCGACCACGATGTCGCCGGTCAGATCGCCGTCCTTTCCGTCCCATGCGTTCATGCCCTGAAGCATGGCATCCCGGCCGTCCTCAACGGAGAGATAGAGCACGTCGTCACCGCAGCTGATCTGCGGGAGGGTGCTGTCCGCCCGCAGCCTGCGCAGCGCGTTCGTCGCAAAAAACGCGCCCACAGACAGGATCAGCAATATCAGCGTGAGGATACGCAGTCGTTTCATAAAGCACCTCGGGTCAAAAATCTTCCATCAGCGGATGCACCGCGCGGTTTTCCAGAATGGCGGCGGGATTGCGCTCCAGCAGGAGCGCAGCGGCCTCCGGCGAGGCCGCGCGTGCGATGTGGTCAAAAAGATCGTCCAGCTGCGGCGTGCGCCGGTAGGGGCTGTGCGCGTCGCTGGCGAAGAGATGGACGCAGCCGTTTGCAAGGCACCACTGCGCGGCCTTTGCCGCGTGGCGGCCGAACATGCCGCTGAGGCTCCCGCGGTTGAGCTGGAGCACATAACCGCTCTCGGCCCAGCGCAGCAGGCGGCGCGGATCGTCCTGTATAAAATAGTATCGCTCCGGGTGTGCCACAACGGGCGTCAGGCCGCGCACGGCGATGCTTTCGAGCATCTGCGCGGCAAACCACGGCGTCTCGCCGAAGGCGAACTCGACCAGCAGATACCGGCTCCCGCCGAGCGTCAGAAGCCGCTCCTCATCCAGAAGCCGCGGCAGCTCGGGCGTAGAAAACACCTCCATGCCGCGATAGAGCGTGACCGGCAGGCCCTCCTGCCGGAAACGCATCGCCAGACGCCGGAAGCGCGTCTCCAGCGCGCCGTCGTAATAATTTCCCTGCCCTTCCGGGAGGTTGCAGTGCGGCGTGAGTGCGATGGCCGTCACGCCGCTGCGGGCGGCAATGCGGCCCATTTCGAGGCTGTCGGCCTCGCTGGCGGAGCCGTCGTCCACGCCGGGGAGCATGTGGCAGTGCAGATCGATCATACGCCCGCGCCCTGCATGGCCGCCTCGGCCTCGCGGTTGACCTCCTCCGGCGTGCGGAAGGTTGGGCAGATCTCGTGCAGCAGTGCGACCATCCGCTCCGCGTCGTTGGATTCTGCGGCAGCACGCAGACGGTCGAGCTTTTCCTTCATGGAATTCCTGCCGACCTCGGGCCGCTGCTCGACGAAAATTTTCGCATTTTCCGTCCGGTGGAGGTTTTTGTCGGAAATCAGCAGCTCTTCATAAAGCTTTTCGCCGGGACGCAGGCCGATCTCCTGAATTTCGATGTCCACGCCGGGCGTCAGTCCGGACAGGCAGATCATCTTCTCCGCCAGCTCGCGGATATACACCGGCTGGCCCATGTCCAGCACGAACACCTCGCCGCTGCGCGCGAAGGAGCCGGCCTCCAGCACGAGCTGGACGGCCTCGGCGATGGTCATGAAGTAGCGCACGATGCGCCGGTCGGTGATGGTGACCGGCCCGCCGTAGGCGATCTGCTTTTTAAATAAAGGTATGACGGAGCCGCTGGAGCCTAAAACGTTTCCGAAGCGAACGGCGGCGAATTCGGTCTTGCTTCCATGGCGCAGGCCCTGTAAGACCTGCTCACAGAGATACTTGGTCGCGCCCATGACGTTGGTGGGGTTGACGGCCTTGTCGGTGGAGATGAGGACGAATTTTTCCGCGCCGCAGCGGCTGGCCGCGCTGGCGGTGTTGTAGGTGCCTAGGACGTTATTCTTGACGGCCTCGCAGGGACACGCCTCCATCAGCGGCACATGCTTATGCGCCGCCGCGTGGAAAACGACCTGCGGGCGGTATTTTTCAAAGATCTGGTCGAGGCGCTCCCGGTCACGGACGGACGCGATCTCGATGGAAAGCGGGAAATCGTGACCGTAGCGGTGGAGCAGGTCGTTTTGCAGCTCATAGGTGGTATTTTCCGCGATGTCGAGCAGCACGAGCCGCGCGGGCCGGTAGCCTGCGATCTGGCGGCACAGCTCCGAGCCGATGGAGCCGCCGCCGCCCGTAACGAGGACAGTCTTGCCGTGCAGAAACTCGGCGATATGGGGATTGTCCAGCCGCACCGGCGACCGGCCCAGCAGGTCGTCGATCTCGACCTCGCGCACGGCAGGCAGATAGCTGCCGGAGCGCTTGGGAACGGCGGTGAGCGGCTCGCCGAGCATATGTATCCGGCAGTGGGTTTCGGAGCAAAGCTCCAGAATTTTTTTGCGCCGCTCCGGCGTCAGCACCCGGATGGCGAGGATGATATCGGTGACGGGGGTATCCCGAAGGATTTCGGCAACATCGTCGATGGGGCCGTAGACGGGAACGCCGTGGATGCGCTTATGCTGCTTGGCGGGATCGTCGTCCACAAGGCAGTAGGGGCGGTAGCGGCCCTGCGTCTGCTCGTCCAGATCCGAAAGGAGCGCGGCGGCGGCAGCGCCCGCGCCGATGATGGCGGTCGGTGTGCGCGTGGTGGGATGGCCCTGCGTGCCTACGACCCTGCGTCGGTAGACACGGTAGGTGAAGCGGTAGGCCAGCATGATGAGCAGCGCGATCGACGTGCCGGTCAGCGCACCGGAGATCCAGACATAGCTCATGCCGGCGAGTAGGTTGATCGCGGCGTACAGGAGGAAGCCGAAGCTCAGTCCCTTGAAAAGCTGGAGGTATTCCAGACTCTCGGCATAGCGCCAGAGCGTTTCATAGGTGTGCAGCAGCAGCTGGAACACGAACACACATGCCGAAAGCAGCCCCATGTGCAGCACCAGATTCAGCAGCTTGATATTTCCACTGCACAGATATGGCAGAAAGAGCAGAAAATTACAGGTCGCAAAGACCACTGCGTCCAGCAGCAGCACGATCAGCCCGCGATGTCGAGACAACGGCCAGACCCCCTTTTCCAGAGTTGTCAATAAATTGCACTTTATTATAGCATCGCCCATAAGGGAAGTCAAACCCTATACGGCGGAAAATGCCGGATTTGGCGGAAGAAAACTGGGGCGCCATGGATAAAAATTTATTATGTAAAATACGAAAAAGCTCTTGAAAAGCGGGATACAGTGTGGTAATATTTACTATACGAATGGGGTGGAGTTCCCTTACGCGTTTTCCGGTTTGTGGGAGAGCTGGAAGCCGCGGCCACCTATCTGGGAAAAAAGTCATATGAGGAGGAAAAAACAATGACAAAAGCAAAACGTATGTTATCTCTTTTGCTGGCTGTTATTATGATTTTGTCCGTGATACCGATTACGGCAAGCGCGGCGGAGCATGATTCGGATCCGTCCGACGGGCCCTCGACGGGCGTGAACGGCCTCTACATGAATAAGACGGTGAATAGCGCGCACAACGAGCTGACGCTGGAAGCGTTCGTCACCGGCAGAAGCCAGACGCAGATCACCAAGGTTCCGGTCGATATCGCGCTGGTGCTCGACGTATCCGGCTCGATGGACGAGGAGATTGAAGTCGCATATGGCTACGACAATCTGGACAAGCTGGATACCATCTATGGCGCTGATGAAGGAATTTATATCGCCGACTTCACTGGATATTTGGGCGCCGAATTCACCAACTATAAATTAAGATATGACAGCACTGCTGGGCAGTGGCAATACTACAAAAAGGGCTTTATTGGCATTGGATCTGGTTGGACCGTTATTGGTACAAATCACTACAAAATTACAAGTATTCGTATAACGAAACTGAATGCAATGAAGATTGCAGTGAAGCACTTCATTGATTCGGCAAATGCAAATTCCGTCCCTGCAAATCCCAACCGCATTTCCGTTATCAAGTTCGCCGGAAAAATGAACGCCTCTGTTGGAAATGACACATATGATGAGGGTTCGAATACCTATAATTACTCTCAGATCGTTGCAGATCTCACTGATTTAAGCACAACAAATGCTGAAACGTTGAAAGCCACGGTTGGCGCTTTGACGGAAGGCGGCGCAACGCAGGCTAACTTCGGTATGCAGCATGCGCAGACTGTTCTGTCAAAGACGGATAGCAGCCGCAAAAAAGTCGTCATTATGTTTACCGACGGTGATCCGACAAGCCAGAAATACTTTGAGGCAGACGTTGCAAACAGTGCTATTGGTACTGCAAAAGCACTAAAGGATCAGAATACTACTATTTATACCGTTGGCTGCTTTGACTCTAAGCCCGAGGACAGCAGCGATAAGGGAAAGTTTATGAACTACGTCTCCTCCAACTATCCCGATGCGACGAGCCTGACGGTTGGAGGCAAGAAAGTAGAAGACGCTAAGTATTACAGCGTCGCAACGACCGGTTCTGAACTGACGGATATTTTTGAAACCATCAGCCAGGAGACCGGCGGCGCAACCTATACGCTGAGTTCCTCTGCCGTGGTGCAGGATGTCATTTCGGAGTATTTTGACCTGCCTGCCAACACGACGGAGAACGATATTCAAGTTTATACACAGGCCTTCACGGGCACGAACGCTGACGGCAGCCGCACTTGGGGTGGCCGGACTGCTTACAATGCAGCTGTCGAACTCGATGCTACAGCAAAGAAGCTTCGCGTATCGAATTTTGATTTCTCCGAAAACTGGGTTGGCTTCCATATCAACGCGGATGGTGATCGCACGCCGCATGGCTGCAAGCTCGTGATCGTCATTCCCATCGAGCCAATCATGGATAACTGCTGGGGTACTGACCTTCCGACGAACGACGCGGAAAATTCCGGCATCTATGTAGGTGAGAACCCCGTTGCGCCGTTCCCCGTGCCGACGGTCAATTTCCCGTACTACGAGATCGTTCATGTCCAGATGGGCGAGAACGGCCAGCCCGTTTACACCGGCGATCAGTCCAACAAAGTAATCGCTGACCCGGCGGCCGTCAATGCCGATAACCGTGTCCGCATGGATGCTTCTACAATGGTCAACCTGACGGAAAAGGTTCCGAACGGCTACCTCTACGGCGGCAGCTTCTCCGACCCGGACTGCACGACTGCGCAGACCTATGCTAACGGCGAGAATCCCACTTCGTTCCATCCGCAGAGCGGCCAGACCTATTACATCTGGGAAGCTCCGGAAGTTTATCTGATTCCCAGAAGCCTGAGCCTGTATAAGACCACCAACGATGTTCGTGACGTTATTGGTTTCTATCTGATGACCGGCGTTGACCGCCTGTATTATCAGTCCGCAGGCTTCGATGTGACCGCCTCCAACGGCGCGACCGCACCGATCACGGATGTCTCCGAGATTGATCCCGCTCATTTGACCGGCAGCGGCACCGGCGTCTACAGCAAGCTGACCGCACATCTTACCACCGGTGATGTTGACATTACCCCTGCTGATGGTGTGTTCAAAGACCTGAGCAAAAACAGCTATCTGGTCTGCTTCACTGTGCCGAAGGCTTATTGGAACACCGAAAGCGATACCATCACCTTCACCCCCTATTGGATCACCCTTGACGGCATGAAGGTCACCGGCACCATCACCCGTACCTGTGAGTATCAGGGTCCCGGCTACAATTCGGTTAAGATGACCAAGGATGCGCCTGTTACATCTTCGGTTGCTCCGCTCAGCAACGCCGCTGTTCAGATGATGCTGACCGCCTGCGGCAGCATTACCCTCGACGGCAGCGAGAACGAGCCTTCCGCACCGGTCGATCCGGTTGACCCCATTGATCCGGTCGATCCCGTCGATCCGATTGATCCGGTTGACCCCGTCGATCCGGTCGATCCCGTCGATCCGGTTACCCCCGAGCCTGCAACGCAGTTCAGCGTGACCGTCCACGACAGCGGCAGCGTCTACACGCTGGAAGCCGAGGCCGGTGAGGATATCACCTCCCGTCTGGTCAGCGCCGGTATGTACGGCCAGCTCTTCGCGGGCTGGTTCCTCGACGAGAGAAACACCGCCGCCGCTGAGCTGAGAAATGTTCAGAGCGACATGGACGTTTACGCCAAGTACGTCAGCGACAAATTCCTGACGCTCCGTTACAGAAACGTCGGTCTCTTCCGCAGCCGGAACGTCAAGCTCTACGCCGCGCTGGATTCCGCCGATTATGCGGAGGCCGGTTTCGTGATTAACGGTCAGGCAGTCTCCTGCCCGATCACGAGAGACGCCTACACTGCGTTCTTCCTGTTCGGCTCGACCGTTCGTGAAAACACCACCCTTGTCAGCTGCACCTATGGCACCGACGGCCTTCGCTACGGCGATACCGTTGAGATCACGCCGTATTGGGTCACGCTCGACGGAACAACTGTCTACGGCACAACGCAGACGCTGACCTACGGCCGCTTTGGCCTGATGTAAAGAGAGGAGCACCCCTATGGAAAATCAGTTTGTGGAACCTGTGATCGGCGATGTGCTGCCCGGTGTCGGAGATCAGGCCGGCTTCCCGACCGACCCGCTGCCCAGCGGAATGGTGATCGAAAAGGTTGGCGACGGCCTCTACAATACCATCCTGCCGGACGGTCAGGTCGCTACCGTCGCGGACGACGGAACGATCGTAGATGTAGGATAAGCAAAATAAAGCAGCGGAGGGATGTCACATCTCTCCGCTACTTTGCTTTCAATCGGAGTTTTATGAAGATATCGGTAAAACTGGCGGGCCTTCCCATGGAAATCGGCTTGCAGTACAGCAAATATCTGTACATTTTTGCACCCTTCGCCTCCGAGGAGCCGCCGCGGGCCTTTGCGTCCGTTTCACCGGACGAGCTGGCGCGCGCAGCCGCGCGCTATCCGGAGGGCGGCGCGGAGTACGCGGAAATGATGGAGCTTTGCCCGCGCGTTTCCGACGCGCTGCTGCCGTTCGGGCGGCTCGTGTTCCATTCGCTGGCGTTTGAGTGGCAGGGCCGTGTCTGGCTTCTGACCGGCCCGAGCGGAGCCGGGAAAACGACGCACTATCTGCGCTGGAAGCTGCGCTACGGCGAGGAGCCTCTTCTGGAAATTCCCCCGGAGGGTGCGATCACCGTCCATCCCTCGCTGTGGTACGGCAAAGAGGGAATGCAGCAGTATTTTTCCGGCCCTCTCGGCGGGATCATCCTGCTGGAAAAGGCGGAACAGAACCAGATGCGCCGTATGACGCCGCGCGAAGCGGCGGGCTGCCTGTTCACGCAGCTGCTCATCACCCGCCGCGACGCGGACAGCGTCCGCCGCGCGTGCGCGCTGGAGCAGGCACTTCTGGAGCGGACGCCGCTCTGGCTGCTGCAAAACCGCGGCGACAGCGCCGCTGCGGAGCTTTGCCGCGATACCCTGTCAAAGGAGCTGACGCAGCTATGAAATATGCTATCCAGCCCGGCGTGCTGCTGGAGACCGTCTGTGACGAGCATCTGCTCATCGCCACAGGCGAAGCAAGAGGCAAGGTCCCATACGTCAAAAACCTCAACGAGACCGGCGTATGGTTCTGGCAGCTCTTTGAAAAACAGCTCGACCTCGCGCAGATCGAGCAGCAGGCCATCCAAACCTTCCATATCAGCGCGGAACAGGCGCACAATGCGCTGACGGCTTTCTTCGGGAAGCTGCAAAACGACGGCTATCTGATCGTTCCAAAGGAGTAGCCGAAGCGAACACCCAAACAGACAGAGGAGAGAAAACATGAAACAGATGAAAAAGGTATTGTCCCTGCTGCTTTGCTTTGCAATGCTCTGCTCGATGGCGCTTTCACTGGCGCCGCAGGCGTCCGCAGACGGATCGTCAGAGCACTGGGTCGCAGCATGGCATGGGAGTGTCCTCAATGCCAAAGAAGGCAGTCAGGCAAATGACGTGATTGAGGCAATCAAGCAACTCACAGCATTCCACAGTCCTATTAGAGGCGGATACGGCACATTTCGTATTCAGCTCAAAACGCAGCTCGCCGGCAAGGACTTCAAGATGACGCTGACGAACTATTACGGAACTGGAACTGTTTCTATCGGCAAGGTTCTGGTCGGTCAGCAGGGCAATGAGGCGCTGAGCAGCATGGATTCGAAGGCAGCAACAGTCACTGCCAAGACAAGCTCCGGCAGCACAAACTTTTCCATCAAACAGGACAGTACGCAGGACGTTTATTTTTCCTTCCCCGAGACGCTTCCCGAGGGAACTTCCCTGATTATTGATATTTACTGCACCTCTTCGCGCAATGTACGCGACTTTGCCTTGACTGGCGGCACAGCATGGTTTTCCGGCGGCGACGCAGTCGGAGATTCGACGCTTTCAGCGCTTGGCAATTTCGCAAACTTTACTTCGACCAACGACGGCGAGGGTGACTATAACCTTCTGCCGCTTCTGCAGGAGATCGACGTAAAGGCAAGTGCGGATACCTACGCGACCGTGTTTATCGGCGACTCCACCATCACCAACTCTATCCCGAACATGCTTCAGGATAACCTCCAGAAAAACGGCGTTCACAACGTCTCCGTCGTTTCCTCCGCTATCAAGGGCAATGAGCTGCTTCAGGACGGAGCCGGTGAGAAGCAGGGCCCGCTGGAGGGCGCAGCCCTGAAGACGCGCTTCAAGATGGACGCGCTTGAGGTCGCGGGCGTTCAGAAGATCTTCGTCAAGATCGGCACAAACGACATTCTCCATCCCCTGCTTCCCGATCTGAAGGAATGGTTCAACGGCAGCAACACCCGCCTGGACGGCTTCACACCGACGGCGCAAAATATCATCGGCGGCCTGCAGGATCTGATCAATAAGGTCAACGCCTACAACGCAGCGAACGGGACAAATATCCAGCTCTACTTCACGGATATCAACCCATTCCTGAAATACACGCGCAATGGATCCCTGACGTGGACAGCGGACATGGCGACAGCGGCCAACAAAATCCGCCTGACCGTCAATCAGTGGCTCGCAGACAATCAGAGCCAGTATGCGGGCTACGTGCCCTTCTCGGAGGCTGTCGGCGCAGATACCGTAATCGACGGCGTGACCTTCCCCATGGGTCAGATCGCAGAAGCCTATGCGACCGACTTTGTGCATCCCTCGCCGAAGGGTATGCAGCTGGAAGCCGACCTCATTCCGATCAGCTGGTTCAAGGCTGCGGACGCGGCGCCTGCCGCAAACGAGGCCCGCGTAACGGGCCTCTGGGTCGCGACCAACGAAGCGCCGACGAACGGCCTTTGGATGATCGCCAGCAATTCCGGCAGCAAGGTCAAGGATACCGTCGGTCAGCAAACCCCCGTTTTTCTTCTGGCGTCCGACTCTCAGTACACTGACCAGATCGACACGTCAGACTATCTGAAAGGAAAAGTCGGCGCTGAAAATGGAAATGCTTATAACGAGCTTGGCCATGTCGAGTCGGTGATCCAGCGCGGCACAAAGGCGGCTCCCTATGTTGCGCAATCTGAAGCGGAGCGCACGGCCGAGTGGCGGCGCTATGGCTACGGCACACGCATTTACTGGCAGGATACTCAGACTGGCCGTCATCTTGCATTCTACTATCCGAGTGTTCTGAACGGGACCATCTCTGAGTTCGATGCGGGTCTCCGCGATGGCCGTCCGGAATATAAGGCGCTTGAGAGAAGCGGCCTTAGCGTCAGTATACGCACAAAGCTCTGGTACACAGGCGGGAACACATCCGCAACCAACTGGAGCGTGGATCCCTGGGAGCTGTCCATGCACTTCGCTGCGGGCGGCAATACCGCGGGTGATAAGTACTTTGCGTGGGGCGAGGCGCTTAAAAACAACAGCTACGCAACGCAGGGCGGTCATTTCCGCGTTTACAATACCAACGGCAGCGTCGGCTATAAGGGCGGCGAGAACGGCAACGGCACGATCACCTATCTCAGCAGTGTGGACAGCATACATACGACCCTGACCGCAGCCGAGACGGAAAAGCGCTTTAGCAACGGCGCGGCCGGTACCGTCGTTCCGTTCGAGCTTCTCCTGACGGACGATCTTCTGAACGTGGAAACGACTAAGGCCAACGCGGTCGTAAAGAATACGACCAGCTTCACGGCGGACGGTACTACGGACGTACAGAGCCTTCTCTACACCGGCTACACCTACGGCCAGAACCAGACGCTCACCTGTACCTCTGACAAAGAGGATGTGGCATACTTTGAAAACGGCGCGGTCAAGCTCGGCGGCGGCTTCGGCACGGCCAACCTCACCTGGACGTTCACCTGGGAGGAGCTTGACGGCCAACAGTACAGCATGACGCTCACGACCACCGTGGTCAACGAGGGTGGACAGTTCACGCTTGTATACAGCAACGGCGAGCACGAGACGCTGGACGTTACAACGAACTTCGACCTGACCAAGAAGGTCAAGGAAGGCTTCCTCTACGGCGGCGCGTTCCTTGACGCTGCCTACACGCAGCCTGTTTCCTACAATGAGCGTGAAAGCGCGCTGTGCTTCACGCCAACGGCAGGCGTGACCTATTATATCCGTGAGGTTCCCGACACCTATCTCCAGCCGAAGAGCCTCAGCCTCAACAAGCATACAGATACAAAGAACATCGACGTCATCGGCTTCTACCTCATGAGCGTTGTGGACGGCCTGAACTACCGTGAGGCCGGTTTTGAGGCAAAGACTGCGGACGGTCAGCCGATCACGCTGAAGGTGGTCGATGAAAGTGACGCGAATCTTGGCCAAAGCGCATACAAAGAACTCTTTATCCGGTTTGCAAACGGCACGGAATGGCATCTCACCGCCAACTCCGAAACCTTCGGCAATCTGAGCGGCTATCTGACCTGCCTCGAGGTCCCGAAGGAGTACTGGGCGGAAGCGGGTACGCAAATCACCTTCACCCCCTACTGGATCACCATGGACGGCGTAAAGGTCACCGGCACGGCGACGCGCACCTGCGAATATCAGGGCATTGGCCCCGACACCGACCCGAAGTACTCGAAGATCGGCAAGATCGCGGACGATGCGCAGCATATTTCCAGAGCAGAGGCCGTGGAAGCAGCGCAGGCGGCCATGCTGACGCTCCTTGACACCTGCTCGATCATTGCGGAGCCGGATACGCCGGTCGATCCGGAAACCATTACGGTCACGCTCGTGGACAACGGCGATGTTCGTGAGCAGACATTCGAACGCGGAGACCTGACGGGCAAGCTTGAATACGCCGGTGCAGACGGAATGCGCTTCGCAGGCTGGTTCGCGGACGAGGCCTGCACCGAGCCTGCACAGCTCAGCGACGTTCAGGCGGACATGACGGTCTACGCAAAGTATGTCAGTGACGCCTACCTGCAAATGAAGTACGTCGAGCAGCGCTGGCTGAGCAGCCGCGAGCTTCAGCTCATGTCCGCGCTGGACAGCGAGGATTACGCGCAGACGGGCTTTGTAATCAACGGCGAGGCAGTTCCCGCCGCAAGCGTCAGCTCCCGCTATGGGATCTATACGGCACGCTTTCTGTTCAGCAGCGTGAGCCGGAACGCAAAGCTTGCCGTTCTGAAATACGACGTAAGTGGCCTGCGCAGAGGCGCGTCGCTGGAGATCACGCCGTACTGGGTCACTCTGGACGGCACGACGGTCTACGGCACGACACGGACGCTGACCTGCGGCTTGTTCGGCTGGTATTGATCGAAATAGACCTTGGCGGAGAAGTGCAGCGCACTTCTCCGCCATTTTGTTTATCAAAACGCCGATAGCGCAAATGCGCGGCCCCAACAGCGCCATCGCGCGCCGGGGGCGCTGAAAATCTGACCGGCGCGAGGAGTCCTTGTGCTGCATAAGCCGCTCTTCCGCAGGACTAGCTTGCGTATCGCGAGGAAAGCGGCGCTGCCGCGGAAATACCTGTATACCGCGAGGAAAACCGCCTGATGCCGCGCAAAGGCCCGCCGTCCGGCTGTGCCGCTGCTTTCCGCTGCACAAATAGAAAAATCCCGCTACGACGAAACCGTCATAGCGGGATGCTGCGTGCCTGATATGTGTATGACGCAGATGTCAGACGCAAAGCTGCGGGTCTATCTGCCGGTGACTCCGACAGCCGCGTTTCGCCGCGTCCTTTCTGCGGCACAGGTGAATCAAATCACGGAAACCTTCTTCAGAGAAATGACTGCAACAAACATCGCGGCAACGACCACGCAAACCACGACCATAAGGCTGCCGCCAATGCCAGTCTGCGGAGACTGTTCCGGCGTATCAGTATGAGATGGTTCGACCTGACCTTCTGGGCTGGGCGTATCCGCAGCGAGAACGCCAACGCACAGCATACTGACCACGAGCACACAGATCAAGAACAATGCAAGAAACTTTTTCATAGGAATACCCCTTTCGCATTTTCTCTTATCCTGTTTAATTTTACCACATAATCCGCTGTTGTCAAGAGTATTTTGGGAAATAATCCTTGCAGAACGGAGATTTTACCGCAGTTCACGCTTCGATGAATTTCACGATCTGCTCCAGGTCGTATTCGCCGTCGTCCATGTGGACGACCAGCGTCCGATCCGGCGGGAGCGTCTTGGCCCACTCGTCATAGAGTGCCTTCAGCTCGTAGACGTACATGAGGTCAAGCTCGTCCTCATAGTCGCGTCCGCGGCCCCGGATATGCTCGAGAACGGTGTTGATCGAGCAGTCGAGGTAGATATACTTGTCGATGCGCGGCATCAGCGCCGAAACGCCGTTTGCCAACTGGCAGAGCGTCTGGTACTCGTCCTCGGTCAGGTCGCCCTGATCGCGGCGGTACTGCGCGATGACCAGATTTTCAAGGAAGCAGCGGTCGAAGAAAAACAGCTCCGCCGTCTCCTCGCGCCATTTCGGCCGGTCAAAGTAGAGCGACAGGAACGAGACCTGCGCGTGGAAGGTCCAGCGCTTCGTGTCTGCGTAGTAGTCTGTGATGAAGGGATTGTCCTGCGGCCGCTCCTCATGCCACGCCGCGCGGTCTCCCAGCCGCTGCGTCAGACGGCGCAGAAGGGTCGTCTTGCCGGAGCCGACCGTTCCACAGATCGCAATGTATTTCATGCTCCCGACTCCCCTTCCAGAATTTCGTGCCATACGCAGAGAGATGCCCGCTTCGCGCATTGGAAGCGAGCATCTTTACTATACACGATATCGCGCCGGTTCGCAAGCCTTCGCACGGAAATTTGTTGATTTTCGCCGCAGGCTCAGCCCAGCTCCTCGAAGCGGCGGACGCCGTTCGTCCGGAGCCAGTGAACGAGCAGCCGGTCCAGACCGAAAAACACGACCGCGCAGCCGCCCAGCACCAGCCGCACATCCACGCCGGAGAGCAGGAAGATGTACAGGAGCGTCGGCACCAGAAGCATACCCATCAGGATGAGCATCGTGAGGATCACCGCCGCGCCCTGCTTGACAGGCTGCATTTCGTTGATCCACGTCAGGTTCGGGTGCCGCAGATTCTCGACCAGTCCGATATCCGCCGTCACCAGCGCGAATGCTGCGGCAAACAGCGCCGTGAACACCGCGTTCACGCCGATCACACTCGCCGAGGCCGCCGCCGGAAGCAGCGCCGCCGGAACGGCGATCAGCAGATGCAGCCGCCGCTTCGCCATCAGGATCTCCGCCGACGAGACCGGCGCGGAGCGCACGATCCAGATATTCTTTCCCTCAAGAGAGACCGACGAGGCCGAGAAAACCATCGTAGACAGGAAATACCCGATCACGAGCGCCGCAATGGCCGTCAGCGTGTCCGTGCTCAGCCCCATGGCCTCCACGATCCCGAGCACCCTTCCGCGTCCGAAGATCAGGAACGCAGCCGCAGCCGCGCAGAACACGACGCCGAGGCCCGCGTTCATCATATACGCCGCGCTCGAGGTAAGGCGCGCCGCCTCCCGGCGTACCAGCGCCGCCCCTGCGCTGGCCGTTTTCAGCTCGCGTTCCTGATATTTTTTCTTTGCCGCGCCGCGCTTCATGGTCACGATGCCGATGAAGCTGCGCGACAGGAGCGCATAGACCAGCACGAACGGAGCGAGCAGGAGCGCAAGCGACCCCAGCAGCGCGGGGACATTGCCGCCGACCATCGCCTCGCCCAGCCAGACCAGCGGCGAAACGCCGCCCAGCGCATCTGCGATCTGCGCGCCGCTGGCCGCCAGCTCCGCCACATACTCGTTCGCACGTCCGATCACGACGAAATACGCGCCGAAGAACAGCAGCGAGAACAGCATCGTCACCAGATTCTTATTACGCATCCGGCTCGTCAGCAGCGACAGCAGCCACGAAAACAGGCACGTCACCGCCAGCGTGAACAGATTCAGCACCGGAAGCAGCAGCAAAAATGCGATCACGCCCGCCGCCGTCGCATACCCGCTGACGCACCACGCCGCCAGCGCCGGGATGGCCACGATGAGCTGGAACACGGCGTTGTAGATCGCCAGCGCGACCATCCGGGAGCCGAGGATGTACCGCGGCGGCACCGGCATGGCCAGCAGAAGCTCGTTGTCCTGCGCCTCAAAAAGCTGCGATTTGGCCATAAAGACGCTGCCGATGAACATGAGCGCAAAGGACATCAGCGCGTAAAGCGTGAAATACAGCCACGCGAAGTCCGTTCCGCCGAAGGCCCCGGCCAGCGTGGAGAACAGCGCGAAGAACATACCGACGAATACGACGAAGCAGTAGACCATCAGCAGCCCATACAGTACCTTCGAGCCGGTGCCGCTCTTCTTCTTTTTTCCGCCGCGCCTTCTGGCGGCTCCGGAATAATACGCGCCGAAGGCGGCCAGGCGCGTTTTCAGCAGCGACTTAAACATTGCCTTCGCCCTCCAGCTCCAGGAACACGTCCTCCAGCGACTGGTCGCCCTTGACCTCCTCCATCGTGCCGGAAGCGATGAGGCGTCCGCCCTTGATGATGGCGACCTTGTCGCAGAGCTTTTCCGCGACCTCCAGCACGTGCGTCGAGAAGAAGATCGCGCCGCCGCGGTCGCAGTGCTCCCGCATAATGGTCTTGAGCTGATATGCCGCCGTGGGATCAAGGCCGACAAACGGTTCGTCCATCAAAATCAGCTTCGGTTCGTGCAGCAGCGCCGAAATGATGGCGAGCTTCTGCTTCATGCCGTGGGAATACTCGCTGAGGGGCTGCGCCAGATCGGCGGTCAGACCGAACACGTCCGCATAGCGCCGGATGCGCTCCTCACGCTCCTTTTTCCCGACGCCGTAGATGTCCGCGATGAAATTCAGATACTTGATGCCGGACAGGAACTCATACAGATCGGGATTGTCCGGGATGTAGGCCATCATCTGCTTGCAGGCGATGGGATCGGTGCGGATAGACTTGCCGCCGATCCGGATCTCGCCCTCGTCAAAGCGCAGGATGCCGCAGCAGGATTTGAGCGTCGTGGTCTTGCCCGCGCCGTTGTGGCCGATGAAGCCGTAAATTTCGCCCGGCGCGATGTGCAGCGACAGATCGTCCACCGCCTTCTTTTCGCCGTAGCGCTTGGTCAGATGTTCAATTTTCAGCATGGTTCTCATTCTCCTTTTCTTTCTTTTCCTCTTCCGCCTTTTCCTTCTTCGGCTTTTTGACGCTCATGCCGAAAAGCATTCCGATGCTCAGGCCCATGCACATGCCGAGCGCGAGATTGTGGAATACCGCCTGCCCCAGGATCAGCCCCAGCGCCAGACCGAAGCACATGCCCTCCGCCATGTAATTGCCGACGTTCGCTTCCTCCGGCGCAGCGTTTTCCTTCTTTTCCGGTTCCTCCGGTTTCTCTTTCTTCATAAAATGCCTCTTTTCTCAGGGCGGCTCCGCCGCCTGCGGTGTATTTTCTTAGACGCAGCGGCCGGAAAAAGGTTCCATGTTGCGTCCGCGTTTTTTCTCTGGTAAAATGACGCTGTTGAGGTGAGACGATGCTTCGTATCTATGAGACCGACTGCGCCGCGCTTGCGCCGTACTGGGACAAGGCGCTGGCGCTTCTGCCGCCGGAGCGGCGGCAGCGCGTACAGCTCTGCCGTGACCGAGCCGCCGCGCTGGGGATAGCCGCCGGAGGACTGC
>ENA-ORNK01001436-ORNK01001436.1-human-gut-metagenome-genome-assembly--contig:-NODE-1436-length-18751-cov-6.567234_pt1 | contig 18751 bp, 19 predicted proteins | sample MGYA00242115_ERZ509022 | MGnify/ENA primary metagenome ERZ509022 (study PRJEB26280, sample SAMEA2338690) | human gut metagenome | biome: human gut; feature: human-associated habitat; material: faeces...
ACTCTCTTTATCTTCTGGACACTGCGGTTGCCTGCTATCTTCATTTTTAGGTAAATTATTTTTGTTTCAGTTGGGACAAAAGAACAACCGTCTCAACGTGCACACTCATCGGAAACATATCAGTCGCCTTCACCTTCCTGATCTCATACCCATTCTCCCGCAGATACTTCACATCCCGAGCCAAAGTCGCTGAATCGCAACTCACATATACGATCCTCTCTGGCTCCATCTGAACCATCGTATCCAGTACGCTTCTCTCACATCCTTTTCTCGGTGGATCGACTACGATCACATCCGCTCTCGCATGCTCTCCCGGATGCTCTTTTGCATAATCCACATAATACTCCGGCAGCACTTCTTCTGCCTTTCCTACAAAAAACTCCGCGTTTGTAATCTCATTGATCTCAGCATTATGCTTTGCATCTTCAATTGCCTGCGGCACGATTTCCACGCCGTAAACTTTCTGTGCTTTCTGCGCAAGGAAAAGGGAAATCGTTCCGATACCACAATACACATCCCAAACCGTCTCTTTTCCAGTAAGCCCAGCGTATTCCAGTGCGGTTCCGTAAAGTACCTCTGTCTGTACCGGATTCACCTGATAGAAAGACAGCGGTGAAATCTGGTATTTGACATTACCGATATAATCGGTGATATACGTCTGTCCCCAGAGCGGACAAACCTTTGATCCCATGATCACATTCGTCTTTTCTTTATTGATATTATAAGTAATACTTGTCATTCCCGGAATCTTTGTCAGCTTTTCCAACAATTTTTCACTGCAGGGAAGCTTATCCCCGTTAATGATCAGACAAACCATGATCTCTTTTGTTGTAAATCCATACCGGACCAGGACATGACGCACCAGCCCTTTGTGCCGTTCCTCATCATATGCAGAAATCTTCTCTTCCCGCATGTAGTCCAGAATCTGATCCAGGATCACTTTATTCTCCGGTACTCCAAGTACGCAGTCCCTGTTCGGAACCGGGATGATCTGATGGGTTCTTCCGGCATAGAATCCGGCAATCAGATTCCCTTCTTTATCCACTCCGATCGGGAACTGTGCTTTATTCCGGTAACGGAACGGTTCCTCCATTCCTGCGATCGGCTCCATGATCTGATCCAGCAATTCTTCTTCCACACTGCCAAGACGGATCAGGTTATTTCTTACTTTTGTATTTTTAAACTCCAGCTGTTTCCGGTAATCCATCTCCTGAATCTGGCATCCGCCACAGCGTCTTGCCTCCGGACAGCGTGCAGATACACGAAATGCGGATTCTTTTACAATCCGCATTAATCTCGCATATCCGTAGTTCTTTTTTGCTTTCATTACTTTTACTTCAACGGTATCTCCGATGACTGCATCCTTGATAAACAGAGTATATCCATCAACCTTTCCGATTCCTTCACCACCGATTCCGATATCTGTAACTTCTACCGTCACTACGTCATTTTTCTTCATTTTTATACTCATCTTTCTTTCAGAACTTCTCTTAGATACTGGTCTTTCTTAAGTTAGATTCAAACAGACGGTTATAACCTAACCAGTCCTTTGTATCTTTTGCCTTAAAAATCTCTGTCAGTGTCTGCATCTTTGCATCAGCATTATCTGCACAATTAAGTGCCATTGCCTCAGCAAGCGCCGGTTTCTTCGGCGAACCGTATTCGAGTTCTCCGTGATGCGCTACGATACAGTGCTTTAATTCGCTGGCAAGCTTCTTTGGGAAATCCGGGATCTCACGAATTGCATCATCCAGCATTTCCACACCGATCACAATATGACCGAGCAGCTGCCCATCATCGGTATAATCATTATCCGGGAACAGGGAAAGTTCCTGTGTCTTTCCGATATCATGACACATTGCCGCTGTATACAGAAGATCCTTATTCAGGATCGGATATGCCCCTGCCATATATTCACAGAATTTCACTACGCTTAATGTGTGCTCCAGAAGTCCTCCGGCAAATCCGTGATGTACACTCTTTGCTGCAGAATGTGCCTTGAAGCTCTTGATAAACTGTTCATCATTTACAAAATAATACCGGATCACCTGCTGCAGATACGGGTTCTTCACCTGCTTTCCATAACGCATCAGTTCTTCATACATTCCATCCACACTTTTCTCGCTGGTCGGCATATAATCCGCCGGATCGTATTCTCCCTCGTCTGCTACACGGAGCTGCTTGATGTTCATCTGAAGATTGCCGTTATAGCTGATGATCTCCCCGTAAACTTCAATAAAATCTTTTTCGCTGTAATCTGCAATTCCATTTGAATTCGGATCCCAGATCTTTCCATCTAAAGTTCCTGTCTTGTCCTGAAGGATCAGGTTGTCATATGGTTTCCCGTTCCTTGTCTCCGCACTTCTTTTCCCTTTGCAAAGATACGTATTTCTGATTGTCTCGCCTTCGTGTAATGTCTCAATATATCTCATGTCATTCCTCTTCCTGCTTTATATTTTAAATTTATGGTTGCTTTTTATCTGCAAATCTATTCTTTACTTCCAACTGTCACATCAAATGTTACATCAACATAACCATCTGCGCCACGCCTCTGCCCTTTGATCCTGATCTGTGTACCGGTTCCGGCTTCTGCAATCTGTTTATGAAATCCTGCTATACCGGTGATATCTGTCTTGTTAATCTCTGTGATCACATCACCATTCTGGATCCCCGCCTGCATCGCAGGCGAATCAGCCTCTACTTCCCTGACGTAAATGCCTTTCGGGATTCCCTGTTCGCCGGCAAGCTTCTCCGTCACTACAACTCCGTGAACGCCAATATACGGAACTCCCTGTCCATTTGCCAGAAGTTCGATCTCTTCCTTGATATCCGAAATCGCATAAGCACTTACAAGATTTCCGTCTCTCTGCAGTTCTGACTGGTCACAGATTCCAATCACTTCACCCGCCGTGTTAAACAGAATTCCGCTCCCTTTTTCACTTCCTGCAATATCTGTATCAAGCAGCCGGTACTGCCCGTCCGCCACTGTCCGGTAATTTCTGGTGGAACTGATGATCCCATATCCGACACCACCTGCATATCCAAACTGCTCACCAAGAACGATCACGCCGTCCCCACGGTTCACTGCATTAGAATTACCAAGCATCGCCGTCTGGATCTGGTTTCTCGTACTATCCGACAGATCTGATCTCTTGATCGCAATGATCGCAAGTCCAAGATTCCGGTCCTGCTTTTTCAAAGTTGCGTTATATGTAGTATTGTCTGAAAATGTGGCTTTCAGTGCTTCTGCATCTTTCACAATTCTTGCCGGTGCCGCAATCAAAAGATCTGCTCCATTATCCCAGAAAATAACTCCCGATACAGCCTGCTCCCCTGCATTCTCCCAGCCTTCATCCCGGTGCACGGCATAGATCTCAACCACACTTTTTCCTGCTGACAATGCCACCTGGTATAATGCATGGTTCATCTCCTGATAATCTTCGACAGTCAGATCCGGATACTGAATCTCTTCCTCCTGTGCTTCCTGATCCTTGGTATCCGTCTCATTCTCAACCGGAGTTTCCTCCTGATCCAGCGGAATCGTTACCTTCTCTCCGCCCAGATGTGTCATCGCCCATGGGCGAAGGGCATAAAACGCAAGACCTGCTGCAAGTCCAAAAATCAGTCCTCTTCCTGCAAGCCTGCACAGATTTCCCATGATTCCTTTTTTACTTCGCTGTTCATCTTTTACTGTTTCCTGCAAAAACGAATATTTTTCTTCCTCACTGTCGTGCGGTTCTTCGTTATGCTTATTCTCCCGATTATCAGACATTGTGCTTCTCCTTAGGCCTCCGGAGTGCTTTTAGCCACACCTGGTTTTAGTATACATGATTCCCCGCAAATGTTCAACGAAATTTCACCTTTCCACTTTCATTTAGACGGTAAATAAGTTAGAATAGAACCAGACAGAATATGAGGTATAAATGTATTATGAATCAAAAATCTTTAACAAAATTGGAATTTCCAAAAATTATAGAGATGCTGACCGATCACGCTTCTTCCCCTGGCGGAGCTTCATTCTGCCGACGGATCAAGCCGATGACCGACCTTAACAAAATCATCACTGCACAGGAACAGACTGCCGCAGCATTTACCCGCATTGTAAAGAAGGGAATTCCTTCTTTCAGCGGCTGCTATGCTGTCTCCGACTCTCTTAAGCGCCTGGAGATTGGAAGTGCCTTAAGCGCACCGGAACTCCTCCGGATCGGCAAGCTTCTTCAGACAACCGCCCGAATCAAATCCTACGGTCGTCATGAAAATGCAGACGATCAGGCAGATTGTCTGGATGTATATTTTGAACAGCTTGCGCCGCTTACACCACTTTCTACTGAAATTGACCGCTGCATTCTTGGTGAAGATGAGATCAGCGATGATGCCAGCAGCAAATTAAAGCAGATCCGCCGCAGCATTAACGGCATGAATGACAAAATCCATTCTACCATGACCGGACTTTTGAACGGTTCCATGCGCACCTATCTCCAGGATGCCATTATTACCATGCGTGGCGACCGTTACTGTCTCCCGGTAAAAGCCGAGTACCGCAGCCAGGTAAATGGTCTGATCCATGACCAGTCAGCAACCGGCTCCACACTTTTCATTGAGCCGATGGCCGTTGTCAAACTCAACAATGATCTGAAAGAATTATATGCCCAGGAGCAGGAAGAAATCCAGGTGATCCTTGCCCGCCTCAGTGTGGATGCAGCTGAATATATTGAAGAAATCCGTCTGAACTACAAAGCACTTGTAGAACTGGATTTTATTTTTGCAAAAGGTGCACTGGCACTGGATATGAACGCCAGCCGCCCAGTCTTTAACACCGAAGGCCGGATCCGGATCCGTGAGGGAAGACACCCTCTTCTGGACCGTAAAAAAGTTGTTCCGATCAGTCTGACACTTGGAGATACCTTTGATCTTCTCGTCATAACCGGTCCGAATACAGGTGGTAAGACCGTTTCCCTCAAGACTGTGGGACTTTTTACCTTGATGGGCCAGGCAGGTCTGCACATTCCTGCACTTGACCGTTCAGAACTTGCTGTATTTAACCAGGTTTATGCTGATATTGGTGACGAACAGAGTATTGAACAGTCTTTAAGTACCTTCTCTTCTCACATGACAAATGTGGTTTCTTTCCTAAATCATGTGGATGAGAATTCATTAGTCCTTTTCGATGAACTTGGTGCGGGAACCGATCCGACTGAGGGTGCTGCACTCGCTATCGCCATTCTGTCACATCTGCATAACCGTGGAATCCGCACTATGGCAACGACACACTACAGCGAACTGAAGGTATTTGCTCTTTCTACTCCGGGAGTAGAAAATGCCTGCTGTGAATTTGACGTGGAGACATTGAGCCCGACTTACCATCTTCTGATCGGTATTCCTGGAAAAAGTAATGCTTTCGCGATTTCCGAAAAACTCGGCCTTCCGGATTATATCATCCAGGATGCCAAAACGCATCTGACCGAGGAGGATGAATCTTTTGAAGATCTCCTTACTGATCTGGAACAGAGCCGCAAGACCATCGAAAAAGAGCGGGAAGAGGTTGCTTCTTACCGCCGCGAGATGGAGCGTCTCAAGTCCGAACTCAAGAACCAACAGGAAAAGCTGGATACACAGCGCGACCGGATCATTCGTGAGGCAAATGCCAGAGCAACCGACATTGTTCAGGAAGCCAAAGATTTTGCTGATGAGACAATGAAGAACTTCCGCAAATTCGGCAAAGCCAGTATTTCCGCTTCCGAGATGGAAAAAGAAAGAGAACGGATCCGCAAACAGCTTTCCAAAACTGAAAATAAAAACCGTCTGGAAAAGAAAAAACCTTCCAAAGCTTACAAGGCAAGCGATTTCCATCTGGGCGATTCTGTAAAAGTACTGAGCATGAATCTGACCGGAACGGTAAATTCACTACCGGATGCCAAAGGCAACCTGTTTGTCCAGATGGGTATTCTCCGGTCACAGGTCAATATTTCCGATCTCGAACTGATCGAAGAACCGCTTACGGTTACTGCAAAGCAGATGCGCAGAACCAGCAGTGGCAAGATGAAGATGGGCAAATCCATGCATGTCAGTCCGGAGATCAATCTTCTTGGCAAGACAGTCGATGAAGCAGTTGCCGAACTTGACAAATATCTGGATGATGCCTATATCGCACACTTAAGTCCGGTACGAATTGTACACGGGAAAGGAACCGGCGCACTCAGGAACGGGATCCATCAGTATCTGCGCCGCCAGAAACATATCAAATCCTTCCGGCTGGGAGCTTTCGGGGAGGGCGATGCTGGTGTAACTATCGTAGAATTCAAATAATCATTGGGGGAACTATCATGGTGACTAAACAGAAAATCTTAATTGTAGATGACGACGAGAATATTGCAGAACTGATTTCTCTCTACCTTACAAAGGAATGCTTCGATACGATGATCGTACACGACGGGGAAGAAGCTCTTACCGCATTTGAATCCTATCAGCCAAACCTGATGCTGCTCGACCTGATGCTTCCGGGCATCGATGGCTATCAGGTCTGTCGCGAGATCCGCAGTAAGCACAATACCCCAATCATTATGCTTTCCGCAAAAGGAGAAGTATTTGACAAGGTGCTCGGTCTGGAGCTTGGTGCTGATGATTACGTCTTAAAACCATTCGATTCCAAGGAGCTTGTCGCAAGAGTAAAAGCAGTACTCAGACGCTATCAGCCTGCCAAACCAGAAACTCCTGCCGCCAGCCGCGGAAAGGTTGTTGACTATCCGGGAATCGAGATCAATCTTACCAATTACGCAGTAACCGTTGATGGTAAGAATGTAGATATGCCGCCAAAAGAACTGGAACTTTTGTATTTCCTCGCCTCTTCACCAAACCAGGTATTCACACGCGAGCAGCTCCTTGACCAGATCTGGGGTTATGAGTATGTCGGCGACACCCGTACCGTTGATGTTCATATTAAGCGTCTGCGCGAGAAGATCAAGGATCATCCTTCCTGGGGACTTAGTACCGTCTGGGGAATCGGTTACAAATTTGAGGTGAAGTAATGAAAAGTACTCTTTACCTTAAATTTATCCTCTTATATATTATTCTCGGATTTTTAAGTATTTTTACAGTGGCATCCCTGTCATCCACACTGACAACCCACTATCTGGAAAGCAGCATTTCCGGCAATATGTATCAGTCGGCGAATCTGCTTGCATCCAATTATCTGCCGGACTATTTTTCCAAAACCATTGCTCTGGCAGATGTTTATACACAGCTCAATGGTATGAGCGATTATCTGAATTCAGATATCTGGTTTGTTGATAATGAGGGATCTTTGCTTGCATCTGCCAAATCCGGCGATGTATCGTATGCCCCTTCCCGGATTGAAAATTTTGATCCTGCCGAATCCGGCGGCTCCACTTATCTGACCGGTGATTATCACGGGTACTTCAACTCAGAAATGATCACCGTGATTGCTCCGGTCACAGAGAATTTTTCAACTCACGGATATCTGCTTGTACATAAGCCTTACTCGCAGATCACAGACGCACATTCTGTTCTGATGCGTAACACGTATATCGTGATTCTGATCATTTATGTGCTCTCATTCATTATTTTGCTGGGTGTACATTTTCTGATCTACCGCCCGCTCGTCAAGATTACGAATGCAGCAAAGCAGTATGCTTCCGGCAATCTGGATGTTGTCATCCCGGTTAATACGCAGGATGAGATAGGATATCTTTCCGCATCTCTCAACTACATGTCTTCCCAACTGAAAGATATGGAGGATTACCAGAAGAAATTTGTGGCAAATGTATCCCATGATTTCCGTTCTCCTCTGACTTCCATCAAAGGCTATGTTGAAGCCATGGCGGATGGCACGATCCCACCTGAAATGCAGGGCAAATACTTAAATATCATCTTATTTGAAACAGAACGTCTTACTGACCTTACACGCGATCTGCTGACATTGAATGAATTTGATACGAAGGATCTTCTTCTTGATAAAACAGATTTTGATATTCACGAAGTGATCCGTAACACAGCAGCTTCTTTCGAAGGTACCTGCACTGCCAAAAAAATTTCTATCGAACTTCTTCTGGCAACTCGTACCCTGTATGTACATGCTGACCAGCACAAAATCCAACAGGTTCTATACAATCTGCTGGACAACGCGATCAAATTCAGCAATCCGGAGTCTACGATCACGATTGAAACCACACCGCGCGGTGACAAAGTATATACTTCCGTCAAAGATTATGGAATTGGCATTCCGAAATCAAGTATCAACAAAATATGGGAACGTTTTTACAAAAGCGATCTCTCCCGCGGAAAAGACAAAAAAGGAACCGGACTTGGGCTTTCGATCGTAAAAGAAATTATTCAGGCACACAATGAAAATATCAATGTGATCAGTACCGAGGGAGTTGGAACAGAATTTATCTTCTCCCTTCCACTGACGAAAAAATAGCAAAAAGAAACGGTTGTAGCCGGCATAAATAATATGTCACTCACAACCGTTTTTATATAAAAATGTCTGAAACCCATTTTCCATAGATTTCAGACATTTCTTCTTACTAATAAAGCATCTTCTTAATCGAATCTTTATTCATATTATCTTTTGTAACCCAGGTATATCCGGTACTTACCGTTGCTTCATTTCCCTGACCAAGCACTGCTCTTGCGCAGGCAACAACCGTTGCATAGCCGATTCCATATGGGTTCTGAACGATCAGCCCATCAATCTTCCCATCTTCCAGAAGCTTCATCTGATCCTCCCCGCCGTCAAAGCTCACTACCTTGATTCGGTCTTCCCCTGTTGTTTTGTCCATAGAGTCCAGAACATTCACCACAAGGTCTGCTACTGTTTCATTGGTTGCAAAAATTCCTTTTACATCCGGATACTTTTCAAGAAGATACTTGATTGCATCCTGCTGTGCCGTCTGGGTATCCCGGCTATCTGCGTTCTCTTCCTCTGCTTTTTGCACATTATCTGCAGTCTCCTGGGAATTCTTTTCAGATGAATCTGCATTGATCTCTTTCGAGATCGCATCCAGATCATCCAGATGCCAGATCTCTGCAACCGTTACATTCGGATCATTCTTTTCCACTTCCTGTACAAATCCCTGCTCTCTTTCTTCAGAAGAAGTAGACTTGGAGTCATGTGCGATTACAAGGATCTGACCACTCTCACCGATACTGTTGCACAGCTTACTTGCTGCTGTTGCAGCGGCAGTTGTATTATCTGTATCAATCATGGATACAATATTCTGATAATCGGTCCCGGAATCAAATGCTACGATCGGGATCCCATTCTCTGCAGCAAGATCAAACTGAACCTCACATGCCCCTGAATCAACTGCTGCGATCCCGACCGCAACCGGATACCGTGCAAGCTCCTCATCCAAAATATTTACCTGATCATCTACATCATTCTCTGTCTCCGGCGCAGAATAAACAAGCTTTACTTTATCATTCCCTTTATATCCCAGGTTTGTATTAATATCCGCTACCGCCTGCTTTGCACCTTCCTGAACAGCTTTCCAGTATGCGGAAGAACTTCCTCTTCCTATAATAGAAATCGAGCTTCCTTTCTCCAGATTCAGTCCCTGCACATTGCCATATGCAGATGGCTGTAAAACATCCAGGTTACTCTGATGCTCATTCTCTTCCCTTGTCTCATGACTGAATGTCTGCTCTTTTCCTGTACCTGCATCATTCTTGCTTCCAGTTCCACATCCACCAGTCAAAAGTGCCACACAAAGTACAGCCGAAAGTATACTCCACCGTTTTTTCATAAATCCACTCCACTTTCTCTATCTTAAAATCAGTTTCATTATTGGTTATAAAATGATACAGTACCCACTATACACCAAATCGCCCGGGAAAGGTAGAAAAATTTCTTAAGATTTCATAAATTCTTTTTGTTTTCATTTGTAAGTTTTATATTACTAACCTTTTGGTTTTATATTTCTAACCAAAGAAATGCCCATTTCGCGCTATTAGTTTGACATTTCTAACTCGATTGTATCTATTTTTAAGCATAAATTCCTCTTGTATATTTTCAAGTTCTGTATTAGAATAAAGTTATGCGAAAGGCATATCGATTTTAACTTTTTCATAATAATAAGGAGGATACATATCATGGCACACGTAATTTCAGACGAATGTGTAAGCTGCGGAGCTTGCGAAAGCGAATGTCCAGTAGGAGCAATCTCTATGGGTGCAGATCATATGCAGATCGATGCTTCTGCATGTGTTGACTGTGGCGCTTGCGAATCAGCATGTCCTACAGGAGCAATCAGCGCTGAGTAATCAGAACACGTAGATTGAATAAGACAGTAAGAAAGAGACGGTTTTCATCTGAAGATCGTCTCTTTTTATGTACGTCTGAACCAAATACAGATCCAGTAAGCATCATCCTATCTGACATTCTTCCCTCCGCAACATTTGTCGAACGATTTTTCTTTCCATCTCTTCTTCTTATGCTACAATAGACTTGTACTCAATCTATATCACATACTTATTTTAATAAGGGGGTTATCGTATGGGCGACGTTCATTACATGATCTCAGAAGCTGCCAAACACGTTGGCGTGGAATCACATGTTCTTCGCTACTGGGAGGAAGAGCTTGATTCCGATCGGACGCACTGAGATGGGACATCGGCACTATACGGAAGAAGATATACAGCTTTTTAGCTGTATCAAAGAACTCAAAGAACAGGGACTACTCCTGAAGGAGATCAAACAGCTCCTTCCGGACATGCTTCGCACAAAAGCACTTCTGAAGGCCAGAAAATCGGATGCACCAAAGGCTGCCGCTTCGATAAACGAAGTTGCTGACCCCCAGGATCCGGCTCTTTCTGTTTATACAGCAGACAACCTTTCTCTTTCTGTTTATCAGCCTCTGCTCGAAGAGTCTCTCCGAAAAATTCTTTTGGAAAACAACCAGATCCTGGAGGGGTCTCTCGGCAAATCCGTATCTGAAAAAGTAACAAAGGAAATGGATTTTCTTTTACAGGCAAAAGAACGCCTGGAAGAAGACCGTTACCGGAAGCTTGATCATTTACTTCGTCAGCAGCAGGCGCTCCGGAAAGAAGCTTCAAAATCTGCCGCCGGACATTACCTGCGGAAATTATTTGGCGAAACCACATAAAAGTCAAAAGACAGCGAACAGTTTTGATTCTGTTCCCTGTCTTTTTCATTTCATAATTTCTCATTCCCCATCCACAACTTTTCGTTCTGAATTGGCAAATTTCGTGTACTGCGGAAGCCATGTAAGCGTTACGGTTCCAATCGGACCGTTTCTCTGTTTGGCAATAATGATCTCTGCCTCATTGACATGCTCCGTATCCTTATTATAATAATCATCTCGATAAATGAACATAACCACGTCGGCATCCTGCTCGATTGCTCCGGACTCACGCAGATCAGAAAGCATCGGTCTGTGATCTGGTCTCTGCTCAACCGCACGGCTCAGCTGTGACAGCGCAATGACCGGTACACTTAATTCTCGGGCAAGCGCTTTTAAGGAACGGGAAATATCGGAAATTTCCTGTTGACGGGACTCATTACGTCCACCAACACTTCCGCTCATCAACTGCAGGTAGTCGATGATGATCAGCTCAAGATTATGTTCCATTTTATATTTTCTGCATTTGGAACGCATTTCCGAAATCGAAATACCCGGTGTATCATCAATGATCAGGTTCGATCTTCCAATTGTTCCAGCACCTTCGATCAGCTTTTCCCAGTCAGAATCCTTCAGATTACCGGTTCTTAAAAGCTGTGCATCTACATAGGATTCCAGCGAGAACAGACGGTTTACCAGCTGTTCCTTTGACATTTCCAGACTGAATATGGCAACTGTACGGTTCTGTTTAAACGCCACATGCTGTGCAATGTTCAGTACAAACGCCGTCTTACCCATAGAAGGACGGGCTGCGACCAGGATCAGATCGGAGGGCTGCAGACCGGATGTCTTGTAATCCAGGTCAATAAATCCAGTCGGAATTCCTGTAACAGTTCCCTTACTCTTAGATGCTTTCTCAATTTTCTCAAGAGCATTTAACACTACCTGCTTGATCGGCACGTATTCACCGTTTCCTCCTCGGTTCTGCACCAGCTCAAAAACCTGCTTCTCTGTCCTTTCAAGGATCGCCTCCAGCGGCTCCTGCCCCTGATAACATTCATCCGCAATCGCTTCATTCATCTTGATCAGACGCCTCAACGTTGCTTTTTCAGAGACGATCTCAGCATAATACTTTACATTTGCCGAGGTTGGAACTGCTGTTACCAGATCCCGGACAAATTCAAGACTACTGATCTCTTCCGGAACAGCTTTTTCACGCAGACGGTTCTGCAGTGTAATCAGGTCAACGGGTTTTCCCTCATTAAAAAGTTCTACCACTGAATCGAAAATTACACCATATGCCTTTTGATAAAAGTCGTCTCCACAAATGATCTCGGCAGCTACTGTAATCGCATCCCGGTCCATCAGTATCGCTCCAACAACAGACTGCTCTGCCTCTATGCTGTGTGGCGGTACTCTCTTAATGAGTGCTTCATCCATGTCTCAGATCCTCCTAAGCTTCCCCAACGTGCACTTTTAATTCAGCAGTCACTTTCTGGTGAAGTTTGACCGGTACAAGATGCATTCCAGGTGTACGGATCGCTTCTTTGATCTGGATCTTTTTCTTATCAAGATCATATCCAAGCTGTTCTTTTACTGCAATTGCAATTTCCTTTGAAGACACAGAACCGAATGTTCTTCCGCCTTCCCCGGTCTTGATCTTGAGTTCTACTTTTGCTGCCTCTAATTTCTTTGCAAGCTCCTGCGCTGCTTCCAGATGCTCCTGTGCAACCTTTTCTTCATTCTGTTTCTGAAGCTTTAAGTCATTTAAATTCTTTCCATTTGCTTCCAGTCCAAGGTTTTTTTTGAAAATGAAGTTTCTTGCATATCCGTCACTTACATTTACAACCTCGCCTTTTTTCCCAAGGGATTTTACATCTTCCAATAAAATAACTTTCATCTTAAATATCTCCTTCTTCTATCATAATATCGATTGTCTTTTTCAGAGTTTCAATCGCTCTTTCCATATCGGAATATGGGAACTGAGCACCGGCAGTGTTGATATGACCGCCTCCGCCGAGCCGCTCCATAATGATCTGTACATTGATCTCATCAATGGAACGTGCACTGATGTAAATCTTACCATTATATTCAGTCAGTACAAAAGAAGCCTTGATCTCCTCAATATTGAGAAGCTCATTTGACGCCTGTGCTCCGATAATAGTGGGACTTTCAATTCCCAGATGTTCGCCTCGCGCGATCGCAAATACATCCCGATATACCTCAGCACTGCTGATTACTGCAGCTTTTGCCCGGTAAGATGCCATATCATCACGGAGGAGTTTTCTTACATAAGTAACATCTGCGCCACATCTTCTCAGGTACGCAGCTGCTTCAAAGGTCCGGACTCCTGTTCTGGACATGAAATTGTTGGTATCAACCAGAATACCTGCATACATACTGTTCGCTTCCATGGAATTCAAACGCAGATCATCGCCGATATACTGAAGAACCTCTGCTACCATCTCACACGCCGAGGAAGCATATGGCTCAATATACGACAGAACCGCATTCTCAATCACTTCATCGCTCTGTCTGTGGTGATCCAGAACTGCAATCGTCTTCGTCAGACGAAGCAGGCGTTCACATTCTGTCATCTTTGGCTTATTGGTGTCAACAACAACTACCATTGTATTGTCATCTGCCAGTTCCTCCGCCTCATGGGAAGTCACAAACAGATCATCCGGATACTTCGGATCATCAGTAAATGCTTCATAAAGCGGTCTGAGTGTCACAGAAATATCGTTCAGGACAATATTGACTTTCTTTTTCATCGCACTTGCTGCCCGGTAAATACCGATTGCCGCACCAAATGAATCCACATCTGCCATCTTATGTCCCATTACGATCACACGCTCTTTTCCGGTGATAAACTCCCGGAGTGCTTCTGCTTTTACTCTTGCTTTTACCCGGGTATTCTTAGCAGTCTGCTCACGCTTTCCGCCATAATAGCTGATTCCCTTGTTATTCTTCACAACTACCTGATCTCCGCCTCTTGCAAGTGCAAGATCGATTGCTATACGGGCATAATTATATCCTGCAGCATAGGTATCTGTACTGAGTCCAAGCCCAATACTTAGTGTAACCGGAATCTGATTGCCGATACTGACTCCTTTTACCTCATCAAGTAAAGAAAAACGGTCTTTTTCCATTTGATTGAAGCTTTCTTTTTTAATTACAACAAAATATTTGTCTTTCTCAAGCTTCTTCACAATACCGGAAAAATCCGCAATATACTGGTTGATCTTACGGTCGATCAATGCCACCAGAAGAGACTGCCTTACTTCCTCGACACTTTCCATGACCTCTTCATAGTTATCAATATAAACCAGTCCGGCCACCAGCCGCTGCTCTTCATTCGCCCGGATATACCGGTTCAGCTCTGTCACATCCTGAAGATGTATCGCAATAAAATATTCCTTTTCCTCCGGTATCTCCAGAAGCTGCTCTGTCTCACTGAAACCTTCGACCGATACGCACTGGATCTCAGCCTGATAATCTCTGTCAAGATAATTGAATTCCAGGCTTACCGATTCATTCTCTTCCTTTGGAAATACGCCCCGGTTCAACTCTGGAATATATTTACTCAGATAGGTATCCTTCCGGATAGTCGTCCCAAGGACTTCCCGGAACTGTGTGTTCGTCCAGATGATTTTTCCATCATCCAGTAAAATCGCATACGGAATCGAAAGTTCCTTCAGAAGTGTATTCTGGACAATCCCGTACTGCGCTGCAAACTCTACCATGTCTGCCAGAATCAGAGACTTGTTGTAAAAATACATAATGCCAATGACGACTGCATAAACCAGCACAAACGCACTCATAAGCAGCCCGGCCTTTCGATCCATCCTGAAGATCCAGATATTCATCAGGATAAGGAAAAGAATCATAATTCCCGGCCATTGCATATACAATTTCAGTTGTCCCTTTAACTTTATATCCTTTTTCATCTTTCAGCCCTCTTAAAACCTATAGATATTTGTATTATATCACCTTTCCGGATATTAGGGAACTAAAAATGTGCCAGGGAACGCACACCCTGACACATTTTTCTTTCTTTTATTAAGCTTCGTATCCATTCGGATTCATTGTCTGCCATCTCCATGAATCCTCACACATCTTGTCGATTCCGCGTTCTGCAACCCATCCAAGCTCGTTCTTTGCTTTTTCTGCATTACAGTAGCATGTTGCGATATCTCCGGCTCTTCTTGGCTTGATCTGGTAAGGGATCTCTTTTCCACATGCTTTTTCAAATGCATGCAATACATCCAGTACTGAATATCCCACTCCGGTTCCAAGATTATAAATGCTTACGCCTGATTTTTCCTGGATCTTCTTCAGCGCCTTTACGTGTCCAATTGCAAGGTCAACCACATGGATGTAGTCTCTCACACCTGTTCCGTCCGGTGTATCATAATCATCACCAAATACCCCCAGGCATTCCAGCTTACCGATTGCAACCTGTGCAATATATGGAAGCAGGTTGTTCGGGATACCCTTCGGATCTTCTCCCATCAGTCCGCTCTCATGTGCGCCGATCGGATTGAAGTAACGAAGAAGGACAACATTCCACTCCGGATCTGCCTTATGCAGGTCTGTCAGGATCTGCTCAAGCATCCATTTTGTCCATCCATAAGGATTCGTACAGGTTCCCTTCGGGCATTCTTCTGTAATCGGGATAAATGCCGGATCACCATATACCGTTGCTGAAGAACTGAAGATGATGTTCTTCACATTATGGTTACGCATAACATCGCAAAGTGTAAGTGTACCTGCAATATTGTTCTGATAATATTCAAGTGGCTTTGCAACAGATTCTCCGACTGCTTTAAGTCCTGCGAAATGAATGACACATTCTACACTTTCTTTGTCAAAAATCTGATCCAGTGCTTCTTTATCTCTGATATCTGCTTTATAAAATGTAACGTTCTTACCGGTGATCTTCTCTACACGTCTGATTGCTTCTTCAGAAGCATTGCAAAGATTATCTACTACAATAACTTCATATCCTGCATTCAGCATCTCTACACATGTGTGACTGCCGATAAATCCGGCTCCGCCTGTTACTAAAATTGCCATGATTTTTTCCTCCTGAAATTAGAATCATTTACTTTTCTCTACACACTATAGCACACATCCTGCCTATATGGAAGTGTTTTTACTAAATTATTTGTATTTTTTAGTAAATCAAATGAACTATTTACTAAATTTTAACACATTCCTACTCTTCCCAGAGATTTTCCGGATAAAGACCTTCTTTTTTCAGATTGCGGATCGCTTCTACGACAATCGGTTTGTCTTCTTTATAAGTTACGCCGTACCATTTGTCTGCCGACGGAAGAACCGCTGCTGTTGCGCGGTCTGCCTCCAGAAGATTGCTTACGACTGCCGGCAGGAAATATTCACACTTCATCGGATTTTCAGTAAGTCCTTTCTTCAGGAACTGTGGAAATTCTGCTTTCAGCTCGTCCAATATGCTTCTCGTAAATCCCCACATATTCATGGAAACCAGTGTATCCTCTGGTAAATTTTCCCAGGTTTCCCCATCATTTTCAGTAAACGCAATCTTACCGTCACGCTTTTCAATGCGGGTTCTTTCGGTAATATTTACCAGTTCCCCTTCTTCATTGGTCGTACAGATTCCTCTTGCCACATGACCATTGTCTGTTACTGTATTCTTCAGAAGATATCCGACCATCGCATAACGATACTTATCATCATCCTCATGCTCAGACAGATAATTATAAATTGCTTCAAACGCATGTCTTCCATAATAATCATCTGCATTGATAACAGCAAATGGCCCGTCGATCTCATCAATGCAGCTGAGGACTGCATGTCCGGTTCCCCACGGTTTCACTCTGCCTTCCGGAACTTCAAAACCTTCCGGAATGTTGTTGATATCCTGAAATACATAAGAAACCTCCATATATTTTGCCATACGGTTTCCTACTGCTTCTCTGAAACTGTCTTCATTTTCTTTCTTTATAATAAAAATAACCTTCTCAAATCCGGCTCTTTTTGCATCAAACAGGGAAAAATCCATAATGATGTGTCCCTCTTTATCAACTGGATCGATCTGTTTAAGTCCGCCATAACGGCTTCCCATTCCTGCTGCCATAATTACTAAAACTGGTTTTTTCATAATTGATTCTCCAATTCTTTTTTAGATTTCAAAACTTTCTCTTTCTTATTCTAACCCCAAATGCCTCCTTTTTCAATCGTCTGTCAGACAGAAAAACAGTAAAAAAACAGGACTTCCAAAACGGAAATCCTGTTCTGATCATATTCGATTAATCCTGAACGTATGGCATTAAAGCGATATGTCTTGCTCTCTTGATTGCTACTGTAAGAGCTCTCTGATGTTTTGCACAGTTTCCTGTGATTCTTCTCGGAAGGATTTTTCCTCTCTCAGAAACATATTTCTTTAATTTTGCTGTATCTTTGTAATCGATTTCGTTGTTTTCTTTACCACAGAATACACAAACTTTTTTTCTTCTGCGTCCGCCTCTTCTCTTCATTGGAGAATCCGGTCTGTTTCCTTTTTCGAATGCCATTGTACACATCTCCTTTCAACCTTAATTAAACGGTAACTCCTCATCAATTCCGTCTGGAATGTTCATGAAACCGTCACCTGCATCAGCGCTTGGCGCCGGTGCCGGGGCTGCCTGATAAGACTGTGTATTAGCACTGCTAGCATTCTTACTTTCTGCGAATTCCTGTTCCTCAACAACAACTTCTGTTGTATAGACCTTTACACCATCCCTGTTGGTATAGCTTCCGGTCTGGATTCTTCCGCAAACCACTACGCGCATTCCCTGACGGAAATACTTCTCAGCAAACTCTGCCGTACGTCCAAAAGAAACACACTGAATGAAATCAGCACTTGCTTCTCCGTCGCGACGGAATCTTCTGTCTACCGCTAATGTGTATCTGGCAATTGCCAGTGCATTCTCTCCTGCGGAATATCTCACCTCAGGATCTCTTGTTAAGCGTCCCATTAAAATTACTTTGTTCATTCTTCTTACCTCTCTTAATATACTAAGTGAACGGGCTCTTAATGGTGCTTTCTAAATCCGATTATGCAAAAAGATTATGCGTCTTTTCTGACAACTAAGTATCTTAATACGTTGTCCATGATACGTACATGTCTTTCTACTTCTGCCGGACACTGTGCGTCTGCCTCAAACTGAATAAAGTAGTAGAAGCCTTCATGCATTTTCTGAATCTCGTAAGCTAATTTCTTCTTACCCCATTCTTCAACGTCTGTGATAACGCCATTGTAACGAGTGATGTATCCTTTAGCTTTCTCAACTACTGCATCACGTACTTCGTCTTCAACTTTTGCGCTAACAACTAATGCTAACTCGTACTTGTTCATGCTTGTCTTACCTCCTTATGGTCTGTTGGCCCTTTGCCTGTCAAAGAGCAAGGATATTTTATATATCACGATTTTTGATTCTAACATACTTTTTTCAGGCTGTAAAGCATTATTTTTCCTTTTTTTGAAGATTTTTTGTGTTTTTCTCCACCATCTTCCGCGGTACCATGATCTGGTGTCCACAGCCCATACATTTCAGGCGAAAATCTGCACCTACTCTTAAGATTTCCCATTCTTTGCTGCCGCATGGATGACCCTTCTTCAATGTAAC
>ENA-ORNK01001441-ORNK01001441.1-human-gut-metagenome-genome-assembly--contig:-NODE-1441-length-18711-cov-2.447899_pt1 | contig 18711 bp, 19 predicted proteins | sample MGYA00242115_ERZ509022 | MGnify/ENA primary metagenome ERZ509022 (study PRJEB26280, sample SAMEA2338690) | human gut metagenome | biome: human gut; feature: human-associated habitat; material: faeces...
CGCCCCGCAGAAAGGGAATGGCGCTGTCGGCAATGATTTTCATGGTAACGGGTGTTTTTTTCGTTTTTCGTCTTTGAGCAAACAAATATAGGTAAAAAATAAAAAATGCGTACCTTTGCAATTCAAAAGCATGTTATGGAACAGAAAAACTTCGATCCGGACGGGGTCGGCGTGGACAACGGAACCTATTTCGGACTTCCGTTCGCTCCCGAAACGGCGGAACTGGTGCTGATCTCGGCGCCGTGGGACGTGACGGTCTCCTACGGGGCCGGAGCGGCTTATGCCCCCGACGCCATTATCGAAGCCTCGACGCAGCTGGATTTCCACGATCCGCTGGCTCCCGGCGTCTGGCGCCGCGGCATCGCCACGGCCGACGTGGACTATTCGCTGCTGGACGAATCGCAGCGCCTGCGCGGCGATGCGGCGAAGGTGATCGACCACCTCGAAGGAGGCGGCTGCCTGGAGGACGACTATGTCGTGCGCAAGGTCCGCCGTGTCAACGAGGGGTGCATGTCGATGAACGCCAACATCGGGGCGCAGGCTTCGCGCTGGCTCGATGCGGGCAAGACCGTGGGGCTGGTCGGCGGCGACCACTCGACTCCCTACGGACTGGTGCAGGCGCTCGGCGAGCGGGGCGAAGGGTTCGGGATTCTGCATATCGACGCCCACTGCGACCTGCGCAGGGCCTACGAAGGGTTCGAATACTCCCATGCGTCGATCATGTACAACGTGCTGCGCGACGTGCCGCAGGCGGAGCGGATCGTCGAGGTCGGCGTGCGCGATTATTGCGACGCCGAGGCGGAACTGGCACGCTCTTCGGAACGCATCCGCATGTTCGACGACACGCAGCTCTCCGCGGCAGCCTTCGAAGGCGAAACATGGGGTGCGACCTGCCGCCGCATCGTGGCCGAACTGCCCGAACGGGTCTATGTCAGCTTCGACGTCGACGGCCTGTCGGTCGAATACTGCCCCCATACCGGTACGCCCGTCGCAGGCGGGTTGACCTTCAACCAAGCCGTCTACCTGCTGCACGAGACGGTGCGTTCGGGGCGCCGGATCATCGGTTTCGACGTGGTGGAGGTCGTTCCCCGTCCCGGGAGTTCGATCGACGCCTCGACGGGTGCGCGCATCCTCTACAAACTTTGCGGACTGACCCTTAAATCCGAATTATGAGCGATCAACGTACACCTCAGGATCATGCCGAACTCTTCTCGCGGTACAGCTGGGTGCGCAAGCGGCACCGGCTCGACGAACGGCGCCGGCGTTTCATGCGCGTGCCGTGGGCGGGCGGCGCGGTGCTGATGGCGGAGCTTTTAGCGGCGGAAGGCTATCTTGATTAATTTGGTAAACTTTTTGATAGTAAGGAACGCTCTCCTTCAAACCTTTGGAAAGGAAGGAACATAATTTATGAGTAAGCAGCCTATTTTCACCGGTTCCGGTGTAGCAATCGTCACACCGTTTACAGAAAACAATGAAGTAAATTATCCGCTCCTTGGCGAATTGATCGATTTTCAGATTGAAAACGGCACGGACGCCATCATCATCTGCGGAACCACTGGCGAGGGCTCAACCCTCACACATGAGGAGCACGCCGGGGCGATTCAGTTTGCGGTCGACCACACGGCACACCGTGTTCCGGTGATTGCCGGCACGGGCAGCAATGATACGGCATATGCCGTTTACCTCTCCAACGAAGCGGAAAAAGCAGGAGTTGATGGTCTGCTCGTCGTTACTCCCTATTATAACAAAACCTCCCAGGCAGGCCTGATCCGGCATTATACCTATATTGCCGATCACGTCCATACGCCGATCATTACCTATAACGTGCCGAGCCGCACGGGCCTCAACATCAAGCCGGAAACCTACCGCGAGCTCGCCAAGCACCCGCTCATCGTGGGCGCGAAGGAGGCAAATGGTGATATTTCCGCTCTCGCAAAAACGGTTTCATTCTGTGGGGATAATCTGAATATTTATTCTGGTAACGACGATCAGATCACCTCCTTTATGTCCCTTGGAGCAAAGGGCGTCATCTCCGTACTGGCAAATGTTGCGCCGCGCATTGCGCATGATATCGCCGCCAAATATTTGGCGGGAGACACGCAGAGCAGCCGGGAGCTTCAAATTCAGTATTTGGATCTCTGCAACGATCTGTTTATTGACGTGAATCCCATTCCCGCTAAAGAAGCGCTCGTCATGATGGGTTGGGAAGTCGGCAAATGCCGGATGCCTTTGGCGCCCCTGTCCGACGCTGCACGCAAGCAGCTACGCACAACGCTTGTGAAGCACGGCCTTATAAAATAAGCGGAACGCCCTTTTCACAATTTCAGGAAGTAAAAAAGGATGGTTCTATTCATGACAAAGATTCTTTTAAGCGGCTGCGGCGGAAAGATGGGGCGTGTGATCGCCTCCTGCATTGCCGACCGTGAGGACTGTGAGATTATTGCGGGCATTGACCCGGCAGGGATGGATGACACTGCATTTCCAGTATACAGCAGCCCAGCCCAGTTCGACGGGCAGGCAGATGTTATCATCGATTTTTCTCATCCATCCGCATTGGAAGGGATTCTTTCCTATTCCGTTGCGCACCATACGCCTGCGGTGATCGCTACCACAGGCTTAAATGAGCAGCAGGTCGCTTCCATTCAGGAAGCGTCGAAACAGGTGCCGATCTTTTTTTCCGCCAATATGTCAATCGGTATCAGTTTGATCACCGAGCTTGCCCAAAAGGCGGCGCGGGTGCTGGGCGGTTCATTTGATATTGAGATCATTGAAAAGCACCATAATCAAAAAATTGACGCGCCGAGCGGCACCGCTCTCATGCTGGCGGATGCGATTTCGGAAGAGCTGGAGCAGAAACCACACTATGAATACGACCGTCATTCAAAACGCGCCAAACGCGATAAAAACGAAATTGGCATTCATGCCGTCCGCGGCGGTACGATTGTCGGCGAACACGAAGTTCTTTTTGCCGGGAGAGATGAGCTGATTTCCATCAGCCATAGCGCCCGCTCCAAGGAAATATTCGCGGTCGGTTCCGTCAATGCGGCAGTATTTCTGTGTGGGCAGCCAGCCGGGCTCTACGCAATGAAGGATTTTGTCAACGCCAAATAAAAAGGGGGCAAATGATATGAACGGAATTCAAAGTATTACCCTAAAGGATGACGTTACGCTGATCTCTCTCCAAGACTCCCCCGCCGACATCGCTCTGGTATCGCGGATTTTCCAAATGATTTCCGATGCAGGGATTGATGTTGATATGATCTCTCAGACTCCGCCGCACGGCTCTGACCCTTCCCTTTCCTTTACGGTCAACGGGGATGATTTTGGAAAAGTGCTCGGGATCTCAGCAAAGCTTCGGGAACTGAACCCGGAACTCAAACTTAACGTGAGCTCGGGCAATTGTAAAATTTCCATTTTTGGCGAGGAGATGCGCGGAACACCAGGCGTTGCCGCAAAGGTTTTTTCAGCGGTGTCCAAGGTGAAGGCCGATATCCGCATGATTACGACATCTGAAGTTGATATTTCCCTGCTGGTTGTGAAGGCGGATGCCGATATGACGGTGGATGCCATCCGGGAAATTTTTGCATAGGGATTCTCTAGGAAGCGGCAGGCTGCAAATGTGGCCTGCCGCTTTTCTTTGGGTATTGTTACGAAACAGTAGTAAAATAACGGTCAAATTTTTGCTATCTTCTCCAATGGTGATTGACAAATTCTTTTTTTTCCTCTACAATATACAGTGCGAGCAGACTGGGCAGCCGCGCGCCTTATGCGTGAGGAAAGTCCGGGCCCCATAGAGCAGGATAACGGCTAACGGCCGCCGAGGGTGACCTCAGGGAAAGTGCAACAGAGATATACCGCCGGCTTTGCCGGTAAGGGTGGAAAGGCGAGGTAAGAGCTCACCAGCGTGCGGGGAACCGCACGGCTCTGCAAACCCTATCCGGAGCAACACCGACTGGAGAGATACGCTTGCTCGGCGCATTCTCCGACAGGTGGCTTGAGCGCAGCGGCAACGCTGCGCCTAGATAGATGACTGCCTTCAATGACAGAACTCGGCTTACAGGTCTGGTCGCATTTTTTGTTTGCTAGAATGCCGCGCGGCAACAGTTGATTCAATTGAAAACGCGCGGTATTTTTGCTTTCTTCGAGCACTATTTACGGCGATCAAAAACCGTTTCTATCATAAACGCTTCTCACAGGATTCGCATAAGATGATAAGAGCGGCGGCTGTTTCTTAACTGAAATCGGATTTTTTCCTTCAACGGCATAAACTGAATCACCAGATGAACCGTCGCCCTTTTCAGATGGAAGGATGGTCGTTGCAGATGGTGTGGGAGCTTGTTTGTTGGATTATTTTATTGTTTTTTACGCTTTTGGGAATTGCGGTTTCCATCTATCTCCTTTTATTTCGGGTGATTACCCCTGCGGGGAAAAGAGAGTATCTTTTGCTGATGCCCTCTGCCTGTCCGGGTGACGCGGTGAGCGAGATTTATGCTGCACAGCTACGGGCGGAGCTGCTTGGTCACAAACAGTGCGGCGGCGTTTTGGTAATTTTAAATGGCATGGATGATGAAACAACAGCGCAGTGTAAAGCGGCCTGCCACGCTTGCAGCCGTGTTCATATTTGCACATTGGAAGAATTGCAGCAGCATTTTGGCCCGCCTCAGTAGGCCAAAAAAGCCAATTCTAAATGAGAAATGAGTTTAGCTTGATCTCAGTCCGCAGCCAGTTTCAGCGGGCCGATGCAATATAATATCAAGAAAGAAAGGGAAGGTAGAAAATGAAAAAGATCCGTAAGTTTTTGGCTCTTATCCTGACGATGGCGCTTACCGTCGCCTGCCTGCCACTGGCGGTTGGCGCCGTATCTGGCGCGCAGGAACCGCTCCGTTTCAACAAGGATGGCAAATTCAAAATCCTTGTTGCGACTGATATCCATGAGGATGAAAAGGACGATGCTAAATCAGCCGATGCAATGGCTCTTCTAACCAACGCGATTGAGGAGCTCAAGCCTGATCTTGTCGTCTTTAATGGGGATAATGCCACAGCCGACGGGCTGGAAAATCAGCGGGCTACCATTCAAAAAATTGTAGCTCCTGTAGCTGCGAAAAATATTCCGCTCGCCGTTGTATTTGGCAACCACGATTTGGAATACAGCGGCGTTTCCAAGGAAGAACAGGTTAAAATCTATCAGGAATACGCCAACTGTCGGATGGTTGCAGGGCCAGAGGATATTTCTGGCTGCGGGAACTATAACCTACTGATCCAAAACAGCGCGGGCACAAAGGATATCTTCAACCTCTGGTTCCTTGATTCTGGAGACTACGCCGAAGAGGGTGGCTATGCTTATGTCCAGACGGATCAAATAAAATGGTATGAGCAGACGAGTAATGCTTTGAAGGCGCAGAATGGCGGCGCGGCGATGCCCTCCATCCTCTTCCAGCACATTACGGTGCCTGAGGCCTATGATCTGCTGGAGCCTGTGCTGCTACCTGGAAAAGGACGCGTGAGAGGCCACGATGTTTATTCCAACCGTTTTTGGAAAATTAAAGATCCTTCCAACACGACCGGCACTCTCAGCGAAGGCCCCTGCCCGCCTAATATCAACAACGGCCAGTTTGCAAGCTGGGTGAAACAGGGAGATATTCTCGGTGCTGTTTTCGGCCACGACCATGTCAATGATTTTACCGGCACGGTAGAGGGTGTCCGTCTGATTCATACGCGTGCAGTCGGCTTTAAAACCTATATCAATGGTGTTTCGCAAGGCGTTAGGCTGATTACCCTTGATGAAAACAACCTCAAGAATTTCACCACAGAGATGTATGATTTTGCAGACCTGGTCGGCAAAAGCCAGTCCATAAAAGGTTTTGATCGGGTCTCTAAGGAAATGTGGTGGGATTTCGGCTATGGCGTGCTCGGCGTTGCAGCAGCGATTACCGCTTATGTGCTTTATCGTGTATTCGGTAAATAAATATTACTAAGAAAAGCAAATCGCCCATACATAGCGTATGGGCGATTTGCTTCTCTTATTGATTTATGGTCGGATACCAAAACGCGCCGTTTTATCGAGCTGGCGTTCAATTTCCAACAGCCGATTATATTTACAGACGCGATCCGTCCTTGCAGGCGCACCGGTTTTGATCTGCCCTGCATTGAGCGCCACCGCGATATCTGCTATGGAAGTATCCTCTGTCTCCCCGCTCCTGTGGGAAAGAATCGTGCCATATCCGTAGGCTTTTGCAAGGCGCACAGTTTCCATCGTTTCGCTGAGCGTTCCGATCTGGTTCGGCTTGATTAAAATTGCATTTGCGCAACCCTGTGCAATCCCTTCCCGCAGACGATGCGGATTCGTGACAAACAAATCATCGCCAACGATTTGCACCTGCTCCCCAATCTCCTGCGTGATTTTAGCAAACCCGTCGTAATCCTCTTCAGCCAGCGGATCCTCCATAGATTGAATCGGATAATCCTGCGCAAGCTTTTTAAAATGGGCAATGACATCCTTTGTTGTCAGATACCGCTCACTTTTGGGCATGAGATAGCCGTTTTCTGTTTTCCATTCGCTTGCAGCTGCATCCAACGCGATTCGAACATCCGTCCCCGGTCGGTAGCCTGCCCGTTCCACGGCTTCCATCAGCAGCTCCAGTGCCTGCCGGTCGCTTTCAAGATCTGGCGCATAGCCGCCCTCATCGCCTACGGTGGTAGACAACCCACGCTCTTTCAATGTTTTTCCGAGCTGTGCATAGGTTTCAATCGCCATGCGCATTGCCTGCGAAAAGGATTCCGCCCCTACCGGGAAGATCATGAATTCCTGAATATCCATGTTATTGCTTGCATGGGCGCCGCCGTTGAGAATATTCAGCATCGGCACCGGGAGCGTAACTGCATTAACGCCGCCCAGGTAACGGTAAAATGGCATCCCGCAAAATCTTGCCGCTGCTTTTGCGCAAGCAAGGGAAACTGCAAGGATGGCATTCGCCCCTAATCGGGATTTATTCTCTGTTCCGTCTATCGCACACATAGCCGTATCAATTGCCTGCTGGTTGGTCACAAGCATATCATTAAGCGCGCCGCAAATATGGGCATTAATATTATCTACCGCTTGCTGCACGCCTTTGCCGCCATATGCCTCCCCGCCATCCCGCAATTCACAAGCCTCATACATGCCGGTCGATGCGCCGGACGGCACGCTCGCACAAGCTTGCGTACCATCCCGCAAGGTAACGCAGGCTTCAACCGTAGGGTTGCCGCGTGAGTCAAAAATTTGCCTGCCCATGACGGATTCAATTCGTTCCTGATCCATTTTTTTAACCGCCTTTCCAAACGATTCTATTCGCATGATTGTTTGTATTTAGGATAACCCAAATTTCTTCTTTCATTTCAGATGAAGGAATCCAATTCTATTTTAATTTATATTTGACAAATGAGAGGATTTTGATATAATTATTTATAAACAAATTATACAAATTAGGAGGCTTTTTTATGCCAACCGGGCTGATTGTATCTAAGCTTGTCACGACAGTTATCCTGTTGCTTTCAAACGTGATCACCATGTTTCTGCCGAATTTCGTCCAATTGGACGAGGCTAGATTTTACAAGGACATGGATTCTCTGACGATATTTGAAAATACGCTGGATGAACCGATCCCCCAAACTGAAATTTTTCAGCTCGTGGAAGCGCACTTTCGCGCACCACTTGCAGACGGGAAAACCGTAAAAAAAGCGCTCATTATGGGCTGGGACGGTTCCCGGTGCGATGGACTTGCGAATATTGATCCCCAAAACGAACGAAGCGGCGTGTATAAGCTGCTCAACAACGGCGGTAAAGCTTACATCGGCTATTGCGGCGGCGTGCCTTATCCAGCGGCCAACACACAGGCAACGAGCACAGCGCCTGGCTGGGCGTCGATTTTAACCGGAGAGTGGGCAGATGTGCACGGCATTACTGATAACGGGATCATCAAAACATTGGATACCCTTACAATCCAAACGCGCTTGGCGCAGGAAGGCCTAGTCAATAAAGCGACCTTCTTTACCCTCTGGAGCGGGCATTTCAATGAAACAAACGGCACCTATGCTGCGGAAATCCAATATTGCAAGGAAAATAATCTGCCTGTTGATTTCGAGTTGATTGAGGATGACGGCGTTGATTTCAACATACAGCAACGCACACTCAAAGAGATTCGGGATCCCAACGGCGCAGATCTGATCTTCTCCATCTTTGAAATTGGCGACCATACGGGCCATAACTACAAATTCGGCAACTATAATCCCTTCTACCGCGCTGCGATGCAAATCAACGATACACATCTTTATGGCCTGCTCAAGGCGGTGGAATCCAGATCGACTTATGACACGGAAGATTGGCTGATTGTTGTCACAAATGACCATGGCGGCGCTGATTACGACCATGGCGGCGCGAGCATCATGGAACGCACCACCTATATTATAAGCAATCAGGAAATAGATTTTTAACCGCATGTTTCAATCGCTCCGCTTTTTTTAATTCTCTATTTTATCATCAATAAAAGCCCCGGCATCCTGCTGAAGTGGATGCCGGGGCCAATCTTATTTTATCTGCAATTTTTGTTATGCGCCAAAGGCTGTTTGATACACGCCAAGTACTAAGTCCTTTGTGCATGGGCGCGGGTTGCCGCCCGTGCAAACATCCGCCATAGCGGCGTCTGCCAATGCATCAAGATCCTCTGCCTTCACGCCGATTTCCCGAAGCGTCTGCGGAATGCCAACGTCAATGGAAAGCTGGCGCACCGCATCAATCGCAGCCTTGCGGTATTCCTCCTGTGTCATGCTATCCACGCCGTCCACGCCCATCATACGCGCAATCTCACGGAACTTCTCACCGGTGTATTCTGCATTGAACGCCATCACATATGGCAGCAGAACGGCATTTGCCACGCCATGCGGGGTATCATAGAAAGCGCTCAAGGGATGCGCCATGCCGTGCACAACGCCAAGGCCGACATTAGAAAAGGCCATGCCAGTCACATATTGGCCAAGCGCCATATCGCGGCGGCCTTCCGAATCATTTTCAACCGCTTTGCGTAGGGAACGGGCAATCAACTCAATCGCCTTCAGATTCAACGTATCGGCAAGCTCCCAAGCGCCTAGCGTCGTATAGCCTTCGATCGCATGGGTCAGCGCATCCATGCCGGTGGCGGCAGTTAGCCCCTTGGGCATGCTGCTCATCATATCCGGATCAACAACAGCGACAACCGGGATATCATGCGGGTCAACGCAAACGAACTTGCGGCGTTTTTCTTCATCCGTGATCACATAGTTGATGGTGGTTTCTGCGGCCGTGCCCGCAGTCGTTGCAACGGCAATGACCGGAACGCTCTTTTTCTTTGTGGGTGCCACGCCCTCAAGGGAAACGACATCCGCAAACTCCGGATTATTGATGATAATACCAATACCCTTGGAGGTATCCTGCGGGGAACCACCGCCAATGGCGATCATATAATCCGCCCCGGCCTTTTTAAAGGCTTCCACACCAGCCTGCACAACGGCAACGCTGGGATTTGCCTTCACCTGATCAAAAATTTCATAGGCGAACTGGTTTTCATCCAGCAGGTCAGTCACCTTTTTCACAACACCAAAACGTACAAGATCTGCATCGGTGACAATCAGCGCTTTTTGAAAGCCGCGCGCTTTGATCTCCGTGACGATCTCCTGGATAGCACCCGCGCCGTGATAGCTTGTCTCATTGAGGATAAAACGATAGGCCATGATGCAAAACTCCTTTGTGATAAAAATCGTCAAGCACAGAAAAAGCGCCTGTGCTGACGGCAAGAGAATCAGAATTCTCCCTGTAAAAAATTATAGCTCTCTGCCTCCGCTTCGTCAAGAAAAAGATGTGGACAATATGGCCATATTCAGCTATCCCCTGCTTGAAAATGAAGGCGTATAGAAAGAAAACAAATGGGGCTATGGAAATGCCTTCTTCAGCATTTCCATAGCCCCATTTTATCCCTGATGCGTAGCTTTCAGGCCATACTCCAAGTGAAAATACGCAACAATACAATCTTTTTCAACGCTTACTCGAAAGCACTTTTTGCCCGGATTGCATGAAGCCGTTAAGCAAAAATTTCATTCTGCTCGATCAACTTGATGCCTGCTTTTGTCAACACCGCAGTCGCATCCTCGTTATTCTCCACCCGGATGATCACATATGCCGCACCAACCTCTGGGGTAATGAAGGCATAGGCATATTCCACACTGATACCCGCATCTGCCAACACACGAATTGCCCGGGAAAACCCGCCCGGCTCATCCGGGATGCCGATGCCGAGCACATTTGTCATAGAAACGGTCAAGCCGCTATCCTTCAACGCGGCTTCCGCTTTCTCCGGATCGTTGACGATCAGGCGGAGGATACCGTAGTCCGTAGTGTCCGCAATGGACAGCGCACGGATATCAATCCCCTTTTCCGCAACCAGAGAGGTGATGTCGGCCAGCCGGCCGGGCTTGTTCTCCACAAAAATGGATATCTGCTTAATTGGCATATCAAACCCACCTTTCTACCTTTAATCAATCACTCGTTTATCGATCACGCGCACCGCTTTGCCTTCGGAACGCGGAATGGACTGCGGCTCTACCAGATGGATCACAGCGGAAACACCCAACGTCGTCTGCATGGCGGCCTTAATGCGAGCCTCCGTCTCCTCAATCTTACGCACGGAGTCGGAAAACAGCTTTTCAGACATTTCAATATAAACCTCCATAATGTCGAGGTTATTCTCGCGCGTGACAACAATCTGATAGTTCGGCTCCATTCCCAGCTCCAGTATAACATGTTCTACCTGAGATGGGAAGACATTCACGCCACGAATGATAAGCATATCATCTGAACGGCCTTTGGGCTTTGTCATTTTCACAAGCGTCCTGCCGCACGCACATTGCTCATGGTTCAGCGCACAAATATCACGCGTGCGGTAGCGCACCAAAGGCAGCGCTTCTTTGCCGATGCAGGTGAATACGAGCTCGCCATATGTCCCGTCTGGCACAGGCTGAAGCGTATCCGGATCGACGACCTCTGGATAGAAATAATCCTCACACACATGCAGCCCCGTCTGCATCCGGCATTCATAGGAAACGCCAGGGCCTGCAATTTCGGAGAGTCCGTAGATATCATACGCCTTAATAGCCAGGGATTTTTCGATCTGGCGGCGCATGTTTTCCGACCATGGCTCCGCACCAAACAGACCCGCGCGCAGTGGAAGCGTTGTGGGATCAATCCCCATACGGTTGACCGTCTCCCCGATAAACATTGCATAGGAGGGCGTGCAGCACAAAAGATCGGAGCCGAAATCCTGCAAAATTTGCACCTGGCGTTTGGTGTTGCCGGAGGAGACCGGGATCGCGGTAGCGCCCATCTTCTCCGCGCCGTAGTGGAGCCCCAAACCGCCCGTAAATAGGCCATAGCCATAGGAAACGTGGATAGAATCCGTCTTGGTAGCGCCGGCCGCCGTCAACGCGCGCGCCGCACCTTCCGCCCATACGTCGATATCATTCTGCGTATAGCCGACAACCGTCTGTTTGCCCGTTGTGCCCGAGGATGCATGGATACGCACCAGCCGATCTTTGGGCACAGCAAACAAGCCGAAGGGGTAATTATCCCGCAGATCCTGCTTAACGGTAAAAGGCAGCTTGGTGATGTCGTCAATCGTTTTGATATCGCCCGGCAAAAGGCCGATCTCATCAAATTTCTTTTGATAAAAGGGCACATGATCATATGCATTGTGCACCATTTTAATAAGCCTTGCAGACTGGAGCGCCCAGAGATACTCCCGTGAGGCTGTTTCAATTTCCGGATTAAAGTAACGATCCATCTGTTGTTTCATCCCTTCCCGTTTTATGCGCAGTAATCATAACCCAAGGAAAACGCCAGCTTGTTCATCTCCAAAAATTTTGGGGGGACGGTTTCTTCCAGTGCTCGGTCCCACACGTCCCGGCTGAGATCCATATGCTGCGCCAACACGCCCATGAGCACCACATTCACCGCCTTGGAGGAGCCGGCATCCATTGCCATTGAGAGCGCATCGAGCGCTGTGATGTTCGCTCCGCTCGCTTTGAGCGCATCCAATACGCCTTGCGGATATTCCGCCGCACCGATCACAACCGGCATCGGATCGATTTGCTGAATATTGACGATCAACTTGCCATCCGGTTTGAGATAAGGCAGCCAGCGGGCCGCCTCCAACTGCTCAAAAGCAAGGATATAATCCGCCTCACCCTTCTCGACGGTTGGGGAACACACCTGATCTCCATATTTCACATAGGTCACAACCGAGCCGCCGCGCTGGCTCATACCGTGCACTTCCGATACTTTCACGTCATATCCCTTACTCAGCAAAGCGCTGCCGAGCAGACGGCTGGCAAGCAGCGTCCCCTGCCCGCCTACGCCGACGATCATGATGCTTTTCACTGCCATTGATTAGCCCTCCTTATGTTGAATCGCGCCGAATTTGCACAGCTGCGTGCACACATCACAGCCGACGCACTGCGTAAAGTCGATATTCGCTTTGCCCTCTTTGATGCTGATGGCCGGGCAGCCGATGCGCATGCACATTTTGCAGGAGGTGCATTTCTCACGGTCAACATGGAGCGGTGGATTGTGCTTGACATATTTCAGCAGCGCGCAGGGGCGGCGGGAAATCACCACAGAGGGTTCATCGGCCTCCAACTCCTGCCGGATCACTTCCTCCGTCTGCTTTAAGTCATAAGGATCTACCACCGCCACGCGGTTAATACCCACTGCCTTGCACAGTGCCTCAAGGCTGACGGCCGCGGTTGGATCGCCCTTGATCGTGTAGCCTGTGGTGGGGTTCTGCTGGTGGCCGGTCATGCCGGTGATGCTGTTATCCAGAATAATCACGGTAGAATTACCCTGATTATATGCAATATCAATCAATCCCGTCACGCCGGAGTGGATAAAGGTAGAATCACCAATCACCGCAACAGAATGGCGGTTGGAGCCCTCGCGCGCTTTATTGTGCCCGTGCAGAGCGGAAACGGACGCGCCCATGCAGATGCAGGTATCGATCATGCCCAACGGCGCCAACGCGCCGAGCGTGTAACAGCCGATATCACCGCTGACGGTGACCTTCAGCTTTTTCAGCGCATAAAACAGGCCGCGGTGTGGACAACCCGCGCACAACACGGGCGGACGGCCCGGAATGGCTACATCAGCCTGAAGGCTTTTCTTCTCCTCGCCAAAAATTGCCTTGGCAATCATAGCCTGTGAATATTCGCCGCAGAAGCTAAAGGCTTCTTTTCCGATCACGTCTACTCCGATCTTACGGCAGTGCGTTTCGATAAAATCATCCAGCTGCTCAATCACATAAACGGTATCGCATTTGTCGGCAAACTCTTTGATCAGTTCAACCGGCAACGGATAAACGCAGCCAAGCTTCAGGTAGGAAACACGGTCGCCCAGCGCTTCTTTCGCGTATTGATAGGAGATGCCGGCGGCAATCACGCCAATGGAGGTATCATTGTATTCCACTGTATTAATCGAAGCTGTTTCCGCCCAAGCCGTTTCCGCCTGAAACCGCTCCTCTACCACCACATGGCGGCCCTTAGCCATGGCGGGCATCATCACATATTTCTGCGGATCTTTCACATAATCTTTGACGCCATTGTCCACACGCTCTGCCGTTTCCGACAGGCTGCGCGAATGGGAAACGCGCGTGGAAAGCCGCAGGATCACCGGCGTGTCAAACTGCTCGGAGAGCTCATAGGCCAATTTTGTATAGGCCAAGCATTCCGCCGAATCAGAAGGCTCAAGCATCATTGTTTTGGAAGCCTGCGCGTGGTGGCGGGAATCCTGCTCATTCTGTGAGGAATGCATGCCGGGATCATCTGCAACAGCGATCACCATACCCGCATTCACACCAGTATACGAGGCGGTGAACAGCGGGTCGCACGCCACGTTCAGGCCGACGTGCTTCATCGCGCAGAAGGAGCGCGCACCTGCGATGGCAGCGCCGCAGGCAACCTCCATTGCAACCTTCTCATTTGGAGCCCATTCGCAGTAAATATCCTCATATTTAGCGGCATATTCCGTGATTTCCGTGCTCGGTGTGCCAGGGTAGCTCGAAGCAACCCGGCAGCCAGCCTCATATAGGCCGCGTGCAACGGCCTCATTGCCTAATAACAGCTTTTTCATAGAGATCCTCCACTTTTATGTATCATATATTTTCTGTTGCGTACTTATTTCTGATTGCGCAGATCAAGAATGCGGTTGGCTTTGCCCTGGAAGCGTTCCAGCGTTTTAGGCTCGACGATGCTCACCTTGCACTGGATGCCGAGCACGGTTTGCAGCCGGTGTCGGATGTAATTTTGCAGCTCTTCAATCTCTTTATAGCTCTCCAGCACGCTGCCGTCGATCAATTCAACCTTCACCTCGAGGGTGTCCGCATAACCTTCACGGCGCACTACCAGTTGATAATGGGGGCCGATCTGCTCCATGCCCACCAGCACGCTTTCAATCTGGGAGGGGAACACGTTAACACCGCGGATTTTCAACATATCGTCCGTGCGGCCCTTGACCTTGTCCATACGCACGCCGGTGCGGCCGCATTTGCAGGGCTCGTAATTCAGGCGTGTGATATCTTTCGTGCGGTAACGCAAAAGCGGCAAGCCTTCCTTGCAGAGCGTGGTTACCAGCAACTCCCCTGTCTCTCCCGGCGCCTGAGGCTCCAAGGTTTCAGAATCGACAATCTCAGGGTAGAAGTAATCTTCATTAAAATGCAGGCCGTCGCGCTCGCGGCATTCGCCGGAAACGCCAGGCCCTACCAGCTCGCTCATGCCGTAATTATCCGTTGCGAAAAGCCCCCAGCCCTTTTCCACCTGAGCGCGCATTTCAGGTGTGCATCCCTCGGAGCCGAACAGCCCCAGGCGCAGATGGTAATCGCTCATGGGGTAGCCCAGCTCCTTCGCTGTCTCCGCCATATACAGCGCATAGGAAGGAGTAGAAACCAAGGCCGTCGTTTGAAAATCGCGCATATACATCAGCGCTTTTTCCGTGTTGCCGCTGGAATTGGGCACAACGGTCGCGCCGATTTTCTCCAGCCCATAGTGCAGGCCCAGGGCGCCGGTAAACATTCCGTAGCCAAAGGATATCTGCACAATATCCTCATCAGTCGCCCCCGCGGCCATAACAAGGCGCGCCATGCAGTCCGACCACATTTCAAGATCGTTTTTGGTATAGCCTACGACTGTCGGCTTACCTGTTGTGCCGGAGGAGGCATGGATGCGCACAATCTTTTTCATCGGCTGGGCAAACAGGCCAAATGGGTAATTATCGCGCAGGTCAGCCTTCGTAGTGGGCGGAATGTATTGGATATCCGCAAGGGACTTGATTTTATCCGCCGTAACGCCCGCCTCGTCCAGCTTTTTGGTGTAGAAGGGCACATTGCGGTAGCAGTAATCTACCGTCCATTTCAGGCGTTCCAGTTGAAGCGCCTCTAAATCCCTACGGGGCATGGTTTCAATTTCTGGCTGAAAAAACATGATAAAGGCTCCCTCTGATAATTTAATGAAAGCGGGATCAACCCGCAGAATGTTAGAAAGCCACCAAGAAATGCTAGTGATTATGGATACTGAACAAGGGCGGAAGCTCGGATGATTTCGCTTTTCATTGTTATATTTTGTGCTTTCTATGCATGAAAAGCTTTAGATGCCCATGCAATTTGGTTTTGTCCAGTAGACGTTATTATAGCATATCTTTGCGGTTTGGACAAATTATTTTCCTGCAATATGCCAAATGATAAGCCAAAATTACAGCCGCAGAAAATCTGTGACTGTAATTTTATGCTTGGCTATTTTTCATTATTCCTGCTCTACAACTCCATCGTAGAAAAAGGTGTTGACCTTGGTCTGCCTAGCGCGGTTATCAATGGCGCTGACAGCAAAGCAAAGTAGAAGCGATACAATCATTGCAGCTACCGCGAACACAGGGCCAAGCCCCGCGAGCTTTGCAACAATAGGCGCTGATACGCCTACGAGCGATAGAAGCTTGCTGACGGCGGGAACCAGCGCGATGAGAAATCCGCTCCACATACCAGCCCATGCGCCGGAGCGGTTCATCCTCTTCCAATACAGCGCCACCACATACGGCGCGAGGAAGGAGCCGGATATGATTCCCCAAGAATAGCTCATCATATCGAGGATCGGCGTATCTGTATTGGCGACCACATAGGAGCCGATCACAAAAATAACACATAGAACTTTTGTGAGGCTGGAAACGCTTTTATCCGTCATGGAGGGCTTGAGGCGCGCCTTGATGAGATCCATTGAGAGTGTCGAGCCCGCGGAAAGCGTGATGGAACACAGCGTCGAAACGGAAGCGGCGATCAGCAGCACCAACACAACGCCGAGCAAAACGCTCGGCATACGCACGAGCTTGAGCATCGTCGGCACGATGTAATCCTGCACAGGCATCGTTTCCTTCGTGAAAAACAAATGGCACAGGGAGCCGATGAAATACCCGCCGCCCGCGACAAGCAGAGCAAAGAACGTGGAAATCACGATGCCGCGCTTTGCCTGTTTATCATCTTTGATGCCAAAATACTTCTGAATCATCTGCGGCAGGCCCCAGGTGCCGAAACTTGTCATCAGCACGGTGGCAATGAGAGAGAGAGCCTGGGAAGCTGAAAGCTTCGGGAGACCAGCAGCGGTTTGTGCATAGGCCGCAAGGCCCGCAAAGCCATCGACCTGCTCTGAACGCAGCACAAAAAAGATGAGCAACGCCACGCCGAACATCATCACAATCCCCTGCACAAAATCAGCACGCGCCTGCGCAACGTAGCCGCCAAGCAACAAAAGCAGAATTGCCACCACAGCAATAATCACCATGCAGACCGTCACATCAATGCCGAGCAATACGTCCGCAACGCTGGCAAGCCCCTTATATACGGAAGCGGAATACGGAACCAAAAAAATAAAGATTACCACCGCTGAGAAGGTTTTCATTGCTTTCGACTGATAACGGGCGTCGAAGAACTGCGGCATGGTTTTAATCTTCAGCCGAGCGGAAACATCGCGCGTTCTGCGCGCAAGCACCCGCCACGCGAGCCAGGAGCCAAAAACCGCGTTGCCGATGCCGGCCGCGATCCCCCACAGTCCATATTGCAGCCCCGTGCCTCCGGCATAACCGACGAACATGACCGCGCTGAAATACGCGGTGCCATAAGACAGCGCGGAAAGCCAAGCGCCCGCATTACGCCCGCCAACCGTGAAATCGGCAATGCTTTTGGATTTGCGCCCCGAATAGATGCCGATCACCATCATTGCAATGATATAAACCGCAATTGTCACCCACAGCGCAGTATTTTCCACCCGGATCATCTCCCTCAACAACCAATTTCCATCGCAATCAATAACGCTTTAAAGTTTTTGTGCTTTAAAGCTTTTTGCTATTAAAGCGCGGAACTTCATACATCATACTATACGAGTTGGAAAAAGTCAAGGAGATTTCCGAGGGAAAAGGACAAATTTTTTAGAAGTTGATTTTAACGCACCTTTTCATAATACACGATGTCCAGCACATCATTCTTGTGATAGATTTTTCCGGTTTGATGATAACCGAGCTTTTCGTACAGATGGCAATTCCCTTTTTCCTGAAGGATTGTGTCGAGCTTCCAAAGCATGACATTCGGATATTCCTGTTCCAGCAAAGCAAACACCTTCTGCGCGATCCCTTTCTTTTGATATTGCGGAATTATAAATACGGGTGCTATCCGGCATGATGCTTCATCGATTCTGACCACACGGAGTGCGCCAACACGTTTGTCATCGCACAGAATCAAGAAATAGGGGTGGTAGGTTCCCCAAATTTTTCTGTAATGCGCTCCTGTGTTTCACAAGCCAGGCTACTATCGTAATCTTTATATTTACGTAACAGGGGCATAAACGCCGACACCTGCATTTCATGAATCAGAGGAATATCGTTTTTTGAAGCTCGTAAAATTTGGATGTTCATATGGATTCCTCGTCCGAATTTTCAAATAGGCTCTCCTGCATCCTGAAAATCATCTCCCTGCGGCGAAGCTCTTCCTCTGCATCCAGGCGAATCGTTCCATCTTTCTCTATTTTTAAAATATTGCCGGGCCGAACGCCTTTGGGTAGCCGGCTTTTTTCGATGGTAACCATCGTGCAGTCCTCCCGCTCACAAATGGCAAAATCGCCTTCAAAGCGGTCAATGATCAGAGTAGACAAAGCTTGCATCCCCTTCTCTTCCTTTTATAATAGGGTAGCGGTCCACAGGCCGCCTTGCAAAATTGCGTATTAAGCGGCCTGCCGCTTGGCCGTCAGCTCCTGGCCTGACTTTTCCGTTGCGCAATAAAGAGTATCGCCGTCGCTGCCGATCACAACCGTGCCGTCCTGATCCGTCCGAAAAGGCGTAATTCCCCGCTTTTCCAGTTTTTCGAGCGTTTCCTCGTGCGGATGTCCATAATCATTGCCCGCACCGCAGGAAATCACGCACAAAGCCGGGGATACCTGCTCCAGAAACGCTTTCCCAGAGGAGGTTCGGCTGCCATGATGCCCCATCTTCAACACATCAGCGTGAACATCCAGCCCCTTTTTCATGATTGCGTTTTCACTCGGCGTTTCCGCATCCCCTGTGAAAAGGAAGCTCCGGTTTTTATAGCAAAGTCGGCTAACGATGGAATAGTTGTTGAGATCGTCATATGT
>ENA-ORNK01001445-ORNK01001445.1-human-gut-metagenome-genome-assembly--contig:-NODE-1445-length-18679-cov-9.875644_pt1 | contig 18679 bp, 18 predicted proteins | sample MGYA00242115_ERZ509022 | MGnify/ENA primary metagenome ERZ509022 (study PRJEB26280, sample SAMEA2338690) | human gut metagenome | biome: human gut; feature: human-associated habitat; material: faeces...
ATTTTCTCACCATCCCATGCAGTTCAGGCTTGACATCTAATAGTTAGTCTTTCAAATAATAGAATGAGCCGCCCCGGCTGGAGCGGCTCGGCATGAAAAAGCAGCCTGCTGTACGAGGCTGCGTTCGCGGTTGATTTAGATCGTTTTCGGGATATTGCGCCGGTTATACAGGATGCGTCGTACTTCCATTATGTCGTCAATGACCACATAGAAAACGACATAGTTTTTGACGTATATCCTATAATACGGGTATTGCCGCTCCCTGACGGATGGATACTGTTCAAACGCTTCCGCACAGGATGTTCGCTCAATAATCGCTTGCCGGACTTCATCTACGAGGTCGTCTGCAGCAGTCGGGTTATGCAGCCGTATTGCGATATAGTCCACAATCTCGTTGAGGTCATCTTCAAACAGTGGGAGAAAGCGCAACTTATACCGTTTCTTTGGCATGGATACGCTCCTTTGCTCTGCCAAATACCTCGGCTTCCGTGTAGCGAGTTTCGTCAATGGCGGCGGCTTTGTCCGCTTCGTCCAGCTTCAATTCTATCTCGTCCGTTAATGCGGTGTACTGTTCCAAGCTGAGAACCACCATAGAGCCGTAGCCGTTTTTTGTCAGATACACAGGCTTACCCTGCTTGACCGTATCCTCAATCTCAGTAAACTTGTTTCTCAAATCGGAAACGGGGCGGATATTGATCATGTTAACGACCTCCTTTTCAGTCAATTCCTATCATGGCTTTATTTTATCATAATAACGCCATTTTATCAATGAAGTATTATGGGAATCGCTTACTTCCGTTTCCGGCGGATAATGGCGTACACGCTCAGCCCGCCGCCAATAATCACGGTGAGCGCAATGGCGATCACCACATTAAACTTGTCTGAGTCTATGCCCAGCTTAACGGTCGGCGTGTTGACCACCACTACTTCCTTGGGCGCTTCGCTGGTGTCCGTCATGGCGATCTCTATCTTCTGAGGCACGGCGGGGAAGAAATTGGTGGGGACTACCGTTTCCTCCAACACATATTTCCCGATGGGCAGCCCATATACCAGCGCTTCGGCGTTTTTGTCCATCTGTATAGTGGTCACGGCACCCTTGGCGTCATGCCAGTGCACGCCGTTCTTCACCGTAAATGTCAGAGGCGTAGTGAGCTTGTCCGCCGCCTTGAGCTGGAATGCTGCGCCCATGAGGGGCTTCTGCGTTTTGGAGTGTACCTTGGAAATCTTCAGCGCCAACGGAAGGTCAACCACGGCGATGGAGGTTTCCGCAAGATAGTTGCCCTTGCTGTCCACAAGCAGGCTCGCGGGTGTGGCAGTAATCTTATTCCCGTTCTGCTTTGCGCCAAGGCTGGTGTCGAGTACATTTTCCGTGCCTACCTCAGTGGATATGGGTGCAGAAAGTGCATACCCTGTTGGGCCGGTCACTTCCTTGACCGTGTATGTCCCGGCAGGCAAATAGCAGATGACCACCTGTCCCTTGTCGTTTACGGGGAAGGTAGTGGACGGCGAAGCGTCCACATCATTCCTTGATGAAGTGCCCGAAATCGTATTTCGGGCTAAGGTATCAACGCCGGTTTCATTTGTTTTTGCGGGCTGATACGTCCCGTCCTTCTGCTGCACGAGCTTGACGGTTTTCCCGTCCTTGTCAAGAAGCTGGAACGTCGCTCCCGTAAGCAGTTCCTTGGTCACGCCGCACTGCTTCTCGATCAGGAGACGAGTAGGAACATTGGAAACCGTGTATTGCAGGGGATGCTCACGGGTGTGGGCGCTGGTGATCTCGAACTCCAAGCCCTCCAATACCACATATCCAGCCTGCTGCTGTTCCTCCAGCCGGTATTTGCCCTGCGATATGAACTCGACAACGGCCTTACCCTGTGCGTCAGTAATAAGCGTATCCGTTGTCTTGACTACCGACAGCGGCAATTTTCCGTCCGGATCCGCTTTGACGTCGGCCGCCTTGGGCAGATACTTCACCGTGTCAGCGGGGCGATAGGTTCCGTCAGAAAGCAGTGCAAGAGAAACCGCTTTGCCGTCCTTCGTGAACAGCTTGAAGGTGACCCCCTCCAGAGGCACGCCTGATGCGCCGTCCTGTTTGACGAGCGAGAGCGCAAGCGGCTTGTTTTCAATGGTGACCATCGCAGGATTCTTTGATGTGTTGGCATCGGTCACGACTACGTCCTTGGGGTCGGCAATGGAATAACCCCTGTATTCCTGCTCGGTCAGGGTAAGCGTGCCTGCGGGAACATACAGGATGCGCGCTTTCCCGGCTTCATCCGTTTCAAAGGTATCTGTGCCTGTATCGGACACGATATAGCTGCCGTCCTCCTGCTTGGTAAACTTCAAGCCTGTTTCCTTGGCGGACAGCCTGAAGGACACTCCCGCCAGAGGTGCCTTGCTCTCGGCGTCGATTTTGGTGACGATAAGCTCCAGGGGGAAATTTTCAAGACCGATAACGGTGGGCGTTTCGCTGGTGTTATCATTTCCAACGATAAACTTCACGGGTTCCACCCTGCCGAAGCCGGGGTTATCCAACTCCGCGAGGGTGTATTCGCCCGCAGGCAGCAGGCGGATAGAGGCTTTGCCGTTCTCACCTGTCTGGAAGATGGCGCTGCCATTCTTGTCTACGGCATATGCTCCGTCCGAGAGCTTCTTCATCTTGACCGCAACGCCGTCAGCATTGAGGATTTCAAGCGACACGCCGGACAGCGCCTTGCCGGTAAACCCGTCTGTTTTGGCGATCTCCACCATGAGGGCCTTGTTCTCGATCTTCAGTTCCTTGGGCGCGGTGTACACATCGTCGCTGGATACGGAGAACCTCGCCCCTTCCTCCGGGGTCGCGTAACCGTCCAACGGCGTCACCTCGCACAGTTCATATTCACCGACGGGAAGATACGCGATGTGAACAGTACCGGAGCTGGGCATGACGAAGGGTTCCGATACACCGCCCGCCGCAAACCAGCCGGGCTTGCCGGAGATGGGCGAGAGCTTGATCACTTTGCCGTCCTCGTTCAGCACCTTAAACACCTGGCCGCCGATGGGCAGCTCGGTATCGCCGTCGATCTTGGCGACGGAGAGCGCGATGGGGCTGTCGCTCATTGTGGCCTTTGCTGCATTGGCGCTTACGTTGGCGGCGGTGACGGTCACGGCCACATCCGCAGCAGCTGCCATGCCGGAGGGAGCAGTAACTTCATGAATTCCATATGCGCCGGGGTCGATGGGGCCTATGGTTGCTTTTCCTTCGCAGGTCGTGAAGCTTTCCGCGCCGTCTGCGTCTGGGGTATACACGCCGGCCGACACCTTGCGAAGCTTAACGGTATGCCCATCCTTATCCAGCAGGGTAAACCTGCCTCCATCGATAGCCTTGCCGGTCAGGGCGTCGGTTTTCGTAAACTCAATAGCCAGCGGCTGATCCTGCATACCGGCTTTTGCGGCGTTAGAGACGTCGTTGGCCGCGGTAACGGTCACCGTCTTTGCGGAATCTGCTTTATAGCCCTTTGGAGGGATGACTTCAAAAATCTCGTATTTTTGAGGGGGCAAATAACGAATGACCGCTTCGCCGTTCTTTGTGGTGAAGGTCTCCGCACCGTCACCATCCGGGCGATACGAGCCTGCCTCAATCTGCTGGAGCTTGACGATAACGCCAGATTCATCCTTGAGTTGGAACACACCGCCGTCCAGAGGCTCCTTGGTGAGCGCATCGGATTTATTGAACTCGAGGGTGATGGGGTCGTTTGCAAACCGCACCGTTGCGGGAGAGTCCGAGCCATTTCTATTGGTCACGGTGACGGGAACGTCCTTTGCCTCAGCATAGCCGGTTGCAGTTTCGGCAGTTTCCCGCAAAGTGTATGCTCCCAGCGGAATGTAATAGATAGCGGCTTTACCGTCATCTCCGGTCACAAAGCCTGTGGAGCCGTTTTCATCGTAATAATAAACTCCGTCCGACTGTTTTGCGAGCTTGACCGCTTCGCCTGAGCTATCAAGCAGAGTGAACGAGATACCCGCAAGGGTTTTACCTGTGAAGCTGTCCACCTTGGTCAGCGTCAAGGCGAGAGGCTCATTCTTGGCAGTTACTGTAGATTTGCCGCTGAGGTTTATGGTCGCATCTGCCTGCGGCGCATATCCTGCGGGCACGGTTTCACGAAGAGTGTATTTCCCCTTAGGTAGGTACATGATCTTCGCCTTGCCTGCGGCGTCCGTCACGATGGCGGTGCTGCCGTTGCTGTTGGGACGGTAGGTTCCGTCTGCAGCTTTGGAAAGCTTGACCGCAACACCTGCGCTGTCGAGAAGGGTGAACGTAATGTTCGCCATTGCCGCGCCGGTGGTCATGTCGGTCTTATTGATGTTGATCTCGGTAGGTGCGTTCTGTACGGTAACAGAAGCATTCTGCGTAAGGTTGATCCCACCCGCCGCCGAAGCCGTGTAAGCGGCGCTGGGCGCGCTGACTTCAACGAGCTGGTAAGAGCCGCCGGGCACCCCTGTAATGACGGCGGTCCCGTTGCCGGTGGTGAACTGCGCTGTATTCCCGCCCGCCGTATATGCGCCTGCGCCCGTCTGGGTCAGGCCGACGGCAGCGCCGTTGGAGGTAAGCTGGAACACTGCGCCGTCAAGGGCCGCGCCGGTGTAGCTATCCACCTTCTTTACGGTAAGGTCGTAGAATTCGCCGGTAATGGTGACGTAGCCGCTGTCAGGGGTGCCGCTGGAGATCTGGGACACGATCACGCGCTGCTTGGAACCGGAGGAGGACGGCTCATACCAATACAGCGTCACGTTGGATCCGCCGCCGTTGCCCTGAATGAACAGGGTTACGTCGGTGCCCATAAGGCTCATGGGCGCGGTGATGGTCAGGCTGTCGTAAGTGCCGCCGGTGTATCCGCTGATGCGAACGGCAGAGTTGCTGGGCTGGATGGTATATCCGTTGGGAGCCTCCACGGTCATGCCGGTCTGGATCTGACCTCCGACCACCTGCCAGGTCAAATTATCGCTGGACACATGGATGTCGCCGCCGGAGGAACTGCCGCCGGTAGTCGCGCCGGCGCGGGCGTAGCCTAGAAGTTCTAGGAAGAAATTCCATACGTCCTCATATCCGGACTTGGCGCGAATGTGTCCGCTGCTTACCACCATGAAGTTATATCCCTGCCCGGCGGACTCCCTGATCCATGCGCGGATGGCATTTGCCGTAGCATAGTGCGCTTTGGCGGAACTCAGCCCGCCGCTCGACGCAGGATACCCGTGATCGCGGATCGCCTGAATGCCGGTAATGGTGCTGCCGCCGAAAATCTCCGAGGGATCGAAGTCGTTGTAGGTGGTGCCGCCGGAGCTGGGCGGGTCTTTTTCATGCTCGATACAGTAGGCGACATTGCCCGATGCATCGTAATGATACGGCGTGTTCAGATCATGCCAGCCGGTGCTATTCTGGTACTCAAAGAAATCCGTGGGATTATCCTGATTGGTTATGGTCGTAGCCACGGCCAGCGCAGGCAGCGCCACGCCCAGCACTGAGAGAAGCACCAGCGCAAAACAGAGTATGCGTTTGATCTTGCTGTTCATTTTTTCCTCCAAATAAAGTAATAACGCCCGTCAAACTGACAGGCGCTTTGTGAGATGCGGTTATCGTTCATATCCCTTGGACTTCTTTGCGGATTTCGGTTTACCTGCCATATCACTTCTAAGGAAGCTCCCGTGCAGTCGCTCATGCTCCGCGACCTCCCGCTTACAATGATCCATCGCTTCGTTCAGAGTTTTGCGGGGAATACCGTTCTGCTCGTAGCCCCGAACGATGCCTGCATAGTAGGATGGATACGGGTATTGGGGAGGCCGATCAAGGGAGCGGGTCATGACGTAGACCATAGAGGTATACTTATTACCGACCCTATCCATGACAGTCACGTCCTGCTTTTCGTATAAGCCGGGATAACCCTCGTAATGGTCGAGGGCTCGCTCACATTCCGGGGTAAGCTTCCACAGAAGTCCCTTCACCTGCGCAACGGGGTCGGGCACAATAGTCGCAACGCCCCGAAACAGCAGACGGTAGCCGTTGAGCGTCACCGGCGACACCACCTGGGCGGCAGGACAACGGAATGCCATCTGGTCGAGATTAATGTTGCTGCCATAGGCAAAGTACAGGCGTTCGGGCATATCAGACATATTCCAGCACCTCCGCAAGTCCATCATACTCAAGGATGGCGAACATCGCCCGGATGCGGGAGTCAAGGTCCGTATCCGGCAGTGCCATGTCTCTGTCATACACGCGCCGGTATGTTTCCTGAATGTATTTGACGTAGCTTTCTGCATCTGTAACGTCGGGGCGGTTAAAAAGCTGCCGGCGCAGCTCGTTCACAACGGCCTGTGGATTTCCGATGTATGTGTTATCTTCAATAATAACTTTCAAATTTTTCTCCTATCTCTCCGGCTCAGGCCGGGAGTTGTTCTTTTCGTAATGATCCTTGTCGTATCGCCATGCGCGGTTTCCGGGCAGCGAGGCTAAAAGATGCTCACGGGTATTCTTGTATTCCTCACCGATCATGCCCATACGAAGGAGCCATGTGCGGAAGGTGAAAGCGGGGTTGTCAGTTTGTGTTTTGTGCATTTGACTTCCGCGCTGTTCCAACGCCTGCGAGGAAATGCCGAGGGCGAGGTGGACATACGCCTTTACACGCCCGGCATGAAGCGTGGAATTGAACATGCGATATTCCAGCGTGCCGCGATAGAATACGGAGTGTAGATTGAGCGCATGGTACCGCGTCCAGTTATAATGCTGGGTGGTATTCACGTTGCCCTCATACCAGATACGCTCCAACCGTGAACGGCTGGCGTCCGCCGTCATGCGCCGTGCTTGCGTGAGCATGTTTTCGCGCACAGGCTTGCACCAACGCTGCACTCTGCTTTCCGGCACCTGTAACGCTTGGAATATCAGATCCTCCTTGGAATACATAATGGACATGGCGTTTTTAAGCGCCTGGTTATTGAAGCGGGAAGCGTCCACATGCACATGGATGCCGCAGGAGTCGTTTACTTTTGCGTGTGCTTTTCTTACCGTGCGCACGGCTTCCTGCAGCTTGGGAAGCTCATCGTAATCGAGCTTTGGAGATACCATTTCCACGCTGTAGGAATCGTCGCCATATGAATCGTAGTCGCCGTCATGCCATCTTTCCGTATGGATACTCCCGTCGCTCATGAGCTTCCACGTTTTACCTTCGGTATCGCTGACCTCCCATGCGCTGTAGGTCCCGCCGCCATACCGAGGCGTTGTATTCCACAGATTTCCTAACGCTTTTGCCGCCTGCTCGCGGGTGATACCGGTCATTTCGACCTCAATGCCAAATGGCAGGTCTTTTAACATTTGGTATCACCTGCCCCGTATAACTCGTCCCAAGCGGCCTTGATCTTCAGCCCTATGGCGTACACTACGTTGACCGTGACGCCGTTGCCCGCCTGCTTATATGCCTGCGAGTCCGAGGTGATAGCAAGTATCTTGTCGATTTGATCCTCACGATACCCTTGCAAACGAAAACACTCCCGAGGCGTAAGCTTGCGAATACGCCCCGAGAGTGTGACAACGCCTTGTGTGCTTCCCGTATCAAGGGTATGGGCGACGTCCCTACCGACCCTGCCTCTGCGGGTGTTGCTGGTGGCGTAGGACAGATCGACCGTATCGCCGATGTTTGCCGGTTTGAAGCCGCACTTCGTGGCTTCCTTGATGAGCAGCACGCTGTGCCTGTCCTGTGCCGTTAGCGCAAACATCGGTTCTTCCGGGTTCTTTACGCGCCTGCCTTGCTGCCGCACTTTTTCCCTGTCAGGCGTGAGCACGGCACAGGTGCTGTCAGTTTCCAGTACGCCCGACCGCTCGCCCTTGTGATAGCAGCGCGTCGTTTTGCCGTAATTGGCTGTCACGCACCGGGCGGTATCGGTGAGCTTGGGGTTCCCTGCACACAGGTCGATGAACGAGGCGTCATCTGTTTTCAGTACCGCAGTCTGGCTCTGATTTCTGTTCAAGCCTCTGAAATTGCTGGCATTGAGCGCATATGCTTCTTTGAGTCCGTGAGTTATCCCATCCTTGCGGTTAAAACCCACGGCGTATAGGCCAGTCTTGCCGCCCATACCGCCTGCTTGTGCCGCTTGGGTACAGGCTATTCCTTCTGGGTCGTAGACGCGCAAGCCTTGCGCGCCTCCGAGGACTTGAACAAGAGACGCTCCATTTGTGCCGAGGATAGGTAGTATTTTTCCGGCACATCCCGCTCCAAGATATCCGACAATGAACACGCGCTGCCGTGATTGGGGGACGCCAAAATCCTTGCTGTTAAGCACCTGCCATTCGACATGATACCCCAGCTGAGAAAGCGTCCCGAGGATGACGGCGAAGGTCCTCCCTTCGTCATGCGATAGCAGTCCGGGTACGTTTTCAAGCAGAACAAAAGGGGGCTTCCGGGCTTTAAGTATTCTGGCAATCTCGAAAAACAGCGTTCCGCGAGTGTCCTCAAAGCCTTTTCGGTGTCCGGCGATCGAGAAACTCTGGCAAGGAAATCCGCCGCAAACGAGGTCGAAGTCGGGAAGTCCGGCTGTGTCGATCTGTCTTGCGTCATTGCAAAACCACTCTCCTTCCGTATGAAAAAGGGCGCGGTAGCTTTTATCCGCATGTACGTCTATCTCGCAGTGCCCCACACATTCTGTGCCGGGTATCTGCTCGAAAGCGCTGCGAAAGCCCCCTGCGCCAGAAAACAGGTCAAGGTATTTCAAACATAGATCACCTCTCTAAAGGTTGGACAGGAAGTCCATCATATCGTCCGGTATCTCGCCGTCGCGCATATCGGCGGAACGGAGCATGGCGCCGCTTTCGGATATGGCGCGTTTCACCCCTTCGTATATGGACTTTTCCATATCAAGCGCCTGCGCGATAAGCGAAATAACGTATTGGTTTCTCGCACCGGGCATAGCGGTATTCAGTTCGTCGAACACCCGCTTGTGCAGCGCGTTTTCCATATCAAAAGCTACGGTAATACGTCGTTTTGTCATTTTGCCACACGTTGCCTCACGGCGGTTTCAAACGCTTTGGCGTTCAAGCATACGTCTGCTATGTATATCGGGCGACACAAGCCGTCTGTAGGGGTCACGCGGGGCTTGACGAGGCTGGCGCCGCCGCCCATGAAGACGGCGGGCAATGCCGTGAGGTCAAAGCCGCACTCGTTAATCTCTGAAAGCAGGCGTTCCACATACAGCCTGCCGTGCTTTTCAACTATGGATTTAGCGTTTTCGCCTACTGCACACGGCTCGTTTGACAATATCGCCTGAACCTGCGCGTCCGTGAGCGACATTCCAAGCGTCCTGCGCACCTGCTCCTTGATTTCGTCCATACAGCGGATGACGCCTAGCTCGAGCGACCGGCAGGTGGAGGTATCTACCATGCGGTTATCCATGCGCATGACATCTACCGTCCAGCCGCCGATATCGATTACCACCACCGAAGGTTCTTTGCCCAATATGGACAGATTCGCGGCGATTGCGGTGTACCCTTGCGGATAAATGACAGCGTCCGATATGGTCAACTCATAGTCAGTGGTTTCATATCGGAATTCCACCGGCTGCTTGTGCCGGAGCAGATACCCACGAAATGCTGCCTTATCCTTGCCGAATCCGGTCAGCGGAAGTCCCGCCGCTATGATGACGTCGGCCTTTCCGCAGCCTGTTCGGAGCTTCACCTCCTTGGCAAGCGCCGCGAGGGTCAGAAGGTAATAGCTTTCGTTAGCAGTTTTATCCTTGAGCAGCGGCTGACGCGCGCTGCCGCAGATATAGAAACGGCCTTCGTGTTCCAGTAATCCCTGTGTAATGGGAGGAGGAGCATCGAAGGCCGTAACGCCGGTGGGGAAAACAAAGTTTGCCGTCTTGATGGAAGCGTACCCGTGGTCTACGCCGATAATGAGTGGGATCATCTCTCATCACCCCGGTTCTTATGCTTTGCAGACATTTCCTGTTCGGTACGAATGGTGAAATCCCTGCCGGATTGCCAGAGGCTCACATACAGATCGCCGGCGTTGGTTCTGACAGGCCGCTGTTCCGCGCCCTCGCCAAAGCCGTCGCTATACTGGCCGGTCAAGTAATCCTTGACAAGTTCCATTTCTTTAGTGTCCAGCGGTTCGTACACGGACAGCGTCGCAACGCCCATGAGCTTTTCGTCCATTTCCTCTACAGACACCGCGATGGATTTCACTTTGTCCTTTACGCCGTCGTTTTCATGGTAATATGCCATGAGGCCATATTTGAGTTCGTCCTCGTCGGTGGAAAGTTCAAAGGTGAGAAACTCGTTGATCTCATGCTGGTAATGCACGGCCTCATGTGCTGAGATTTCAGAATACTCTCCGTCGTAATCATACTCTCCGCCATGGGCATATTTATCCTTGGGCTCTATGGTGATGCGAAGTGGCGAATAAAGCTTTATCTCCTGAAGCTCAGGTTCGGGGATAGGCACAGAGGCGATGGGCATAACGTCGTAGTTGGTATTTTTGATATCCGTTTCGCCGATCCGGTCAAGAAACTCCTGCCGGGCGGCGGGAGTCAGGTCGGAGAAGTAGATTTCAAATGTTTTATTTCTCATGCGTGTTTTCCTTTCTGCCTGCGGCGAATCAGAATAGCTGCTGCGGATACACCGGCTGCCGCGGTCAGACAAACGCCAATGACACCTCCGCTGCCCATATCGCCGGTTTTAGGCGGAAGCAATACAGGAGCAGCAGGAACAATGACAGGCGGCGTGGTGGCGGGAGCCGCTGTTACGATTTTCCTGTTGACGATATCTTTGGGCATGCTCACATTCCCGTTTGCGCCCACGGTGAATGTGTACCTGGTGCTGTTCAGTTCATAACCTGCCGGAGCCGAGTATTCAAAATAGGTATAGGTCGTATTGAGGGACAGCCCACTTACGGTCACCTTGCCGTCTGTGTCAGTTTTCCCGCTATACACTTCTTTTCCAACAGCGTCCTGTACCTTTATGGTCGCGCCAGCAAGGGGCTTGCCCTGCTCATCGACCTTCTTGAGCGTGACGCTGGGCTTGATCTTCTCGTTGCTGATGGTGGTGCTGCCGCTGACAACGCCGGTATCTGAAATGGTGAAGCTTTGAACGTTTTTGTTGATGGTATAGCCTAAGGGGGCTTCCTGTTCAGACCATTGATAGCTACCGGGTTTCAAATTTTTGACGGTGACCGTACCATCATTTCCAGTCACGAACACGCCGATGGCAGCGCCGGAAGCGTCCATTACCTTGAACTTTGCGCCCGCAAGCCCTGCGCCGGTATCCGCGTCAGTCTTTTTCAGCGTCACATCCGTCAGCACTGGCGGGTTCTCCACCACCGTGAGACGATTCGTCACACTCCAATAGGCGGGATTTCCGCCATCTCTGCTGATACGCAGAGTGCAATGGGTGTTATCCAAGTCGTAGCCTGTGGGGGCGGATACCTCGTAGTAGGTATAGTCGGTATCGTATTCTAGCTCTACATCCGTAACAGCAAGACCATCCGCGCCGGTTTCGCCCTGCCACACTCTTTCCCCAGCAGCGTTATCGATGCGGATGACCGCGCCCTGCAATACCGCGCCGCTCTCGGCATCCGTCTTTTTGAAGGTCACAGGCTCGCCTGTTTGGGCAGGCGACGCAGGCGGGTTCAGCGTGGGCAAGGTCAACGTGGCGCTGGCGGATTGGATATGCGGAATACCGCCGATACCGACAGGCTGCACATCGGCGGTATCGTCAGTACAGACGAACATCCTGCCTCGGTTCGCGTCCAGCGTTACAGCGTTTGCAGTATTCGCTTTTACCATTATGGTGATGGGTTCGGTAGGCGTACCGTCGGCGCGGACATAGAACTGCTGTCCCTGACGGACGGAGGAGACGGGGTTGCCGGTAGCGTCGGTAAAGAATACGTTGAGCGCGCTGCTGCCAGTTTGCGCAAGCTGCACATTGCCCGCCGAAAGCATGTCCGTACCGATGGTGAAGGGGCCAAACACATACGCGCCGCTGTTCTCCTTGGGCGTCATATCGGCGGGATGGGCGATGGTGATGCTTGTGCCGATGGAGGCGTTGCGGTAGTCAGCGTATTCTGCGCGTTCCTTGGTGAGATAGCTGTACAGGGTGCGCAGATCCTGATTGCCGCTTAGCATGTTGGCGCCGACGTACAGGTTGCTGTCCGCGTTGATCTGCGCGGGCTGGTGATGCCAGATAGCCTGCTGGATAGTGGCGTAAATCACACTTTCAGCGAGGGTTTCCGCTTCCGTCTGGGAAATGCTCTGGGCTGTCTGTATTTCGGATGCGAGCCTTGAGAAGCTCGCGCCTGCGTCGGCCATCATGGTATCCATGGGGATGGCTGGATAGGTATGCTCCACCACCCACAGCATCTTGTCGTAGTTCGCGCCGGCAGGCCACGCGACCGTGGTGTAGTTCTGCGGGAACTGGCTGATCATGCTCTCTTGACTGGCGGCGATGGTAGGCGGATAGTGCTTCGCCATGTTAAGGCAATAGGCGGTGAAGGTCTGGTTATCCGCCGTATGCACCCAGATCTTCATGACGTTTTCAAGTCCGCTGAGTCCGCCGTTCTGCTCTACGCCGTTGGCGTCCATGACGGAGAAGCGGATAGCCGAAAAGTTGAGGATATAGTCATCCTTCGTATATGCGGTAACGGCTTCACCGATATCCGGGATGCGGGTAGGCGTGGATGCGCCACTTGCAAGCGCCGTCATGGGGACGATAAAGAAAAGCGCCGCACAGAGCAGCGCAAGGAACTTTTTCATATTCGATTTTTCCTCCTTCAAATTTGTGAGACGAATAGTCGCACACGGTCAGCTGCCGCGGCGCTTAGGGACATACGGAGTTTTGAATAAGGTGAGGAACGCCCGCCTTGCCGCTACCTTCCTGACGGATTTACGGTATCCGGCGATCTTCGTATGCAGGTCGCCTCTGATGCGGTCGAGGGTTTTAAGGTCCCCGCAGTTTTCAATGACAACGTATTGATTTGTTTCGCGGTCGGCAAGGATATCCCGCTGCCCGTCCGCGTCCCGATATTTCGCGGCGCAGTATTGTGCTTTACGGCTCAATTCGCGCTCCGCCAACACGTCAGGGTCGGCTTGCTTCACATATTTTCTAAGGATCACTTTGACCTCCCGCCTGTCCGGTGCCGGGTTTTCTGCGAACAGCTTATCCAATTCTTTCCATGCTTCTTCAGGTATCCGTGCCATCTTCATTTACCTCCATTTCTTGAATAATATTGTTGACCGTCTGATGCAGCAGCGTAAACTTGGCGACTGCTTCCGCCGCAAGTTCGGCCTCGTGGGGCAGCTCTTCCGGCTCAATACAGCACAGGTCTATCCATAACCGCACGTTTTCCAAAGTCGGCTCCATCCTGTCAGCGGCATGTATGGCGTTGTTGATTGCCTTGGCGATAGCGGCTTCCTCGTCGATTTGGCGATACTTCTTTTGCTCGTCCTGCCGGAGAAGCTCGCGGGCAGCGTTCTCACGGTCGGCTTCCGGGGTATCCTTCAGCTTTTGCGTCATACCGTATGCCTTGTTGACCGAAATTGTGTTCTTTTCCAAGGCTTCTTTGATAGGATAAGGTGCGGATTTGTCAATTTGCATGATACGCCCCATGGTCTGATCGCCGATACCAACCGAGTCTGCCAACTCCTTGCGGGTATTTACAGCATCGCTTTGCACCTTTGGTGAATTCGCCAAAGGTCCACTCTCATACTGGTTGCCGTGATATTCTGCCAACTTTTCCTTGGCTCGAGCTTCAAACGCAGGCTTTAGCTTCAAAGCAATCTGCCCGAGCTGATATGTCGTGAGGTTTCTTCGCCCTTTTTGCGTATTGACCATCCACTCCATAGCGTCCAGCTTATCCTCAAAATCGAGGATGACCATGCGGTAAGGGATATCATGCTCGGTGCAGATGTCATATCGGTGATGACCGTCCACCAGCGTCATGTCCTCCATACAGATTATGGGGCTGTAACAGCCGTTCTTCAGAATGTCAGCGGTCAGGGCTTCCCGTTCCTCATCCGTAATGGGCGGCAAAAGGTCGCGCAATTCCGGGTCAATGACCGGGCTGCGCTCGTCGGAGGTGCATTCTCTCTTGACTTCGTCCATGTGTTAAGCTCCTTATCTCGCGTTGTGATCACGCGGTTTTGTTTGCTTTGCAGGGTTTGCCTTTTCATATTCCGGCGAGATGGTGCAGAAACTGTCCACGCCGGGGATAACAGACAATGACCTGCCGTTATCCCAATGCATCATGATGCTGCCGATGTCGTCCACGCCGGTTACCGTACCGCGAGTACCGGCGCGAATGTTTTCGCCGACCATGTCCTGCGTGAGTTCAATGCGGGCGCCGGGTGTATAACGTGCCTTGATATATGCGATCTGTTGTTTGCTCATTTCACGACTCATGCTTATCGCTCCCTTCCACGGCTGCGCTGGCGCGATTCCAGCATGCCGATGATGGCATCCTTGATTTGTTCGGCGGTATAGCCTGCGGGAAAGAAGTCCCTAAGCTCATCCGCTTTGAAACTGACTGTGCGGCTTGGCTGCTTGTCGCCCCGAAGCAGCGATATGGTGCTATCAACGTCGAGCTGGCCGTTCTGGGAAAGCTGCTTCAAGCTTTTTGCCTGCGTGAGCGAAGGGCAAGCCCCAACGACATTGATTACCTCGTTCACGATATCCTGCTCACTTTTCTTCAGGTACGAAAGCTCAATGGCGGGGTGGAATTTCAGCTTGTCGGTGTCCACAAGCTCCAGTAATTCAGGCGTTAGCTCGGTCAGGCGGATATACCTCATGACGTTACGGTAATTCTCGCCGGTTTCTTCACCGATAATCTCCGTTGACCTGCGACCGTCCGAGACGATCAGTCCCAACGCCCGCTTATGCTCCAACGCTTCGAGCTTCATCCTATACGCAAAGGCTTTTTCCGATGGGAGTATATTCTCCCTGTGCAGATTGGCGTCCACCATGCAGAGGATGGCGGTATCGTCGTCCATGTTGCGGACAGTGACAGGAATCTGTTCAAGCCCCGCCAGCTTACATGCTGTCCAGCGCCTGTGGCCGCTGACGATTTGGTAATCACCGTTTCCATCAGGGCGGCAAAGGACAGGCTCCAACACGCCGTTCTCTTTGATGCTTTCCACCAACTTGGTCATTTCCTCATCCTGCCGCACCTGAAACGGGTGATTCGGAAAGGCTTTTAACCTGTCTGGGGAAAGACTTGTAGGCAGGGTTTCCCGATGAGCAGGCTGTTCCCGTTCCACGGTCGGCTCGAAAAGGTCATCTAACGGCCGTATGCTGATGCGCCCGGCGCTTCTCTCTCTGGGCATTGTCAATCACCTCCGACGCCAGATTTCTGTACGCTTCCGCGACCTTGCCCTTGGGGTCATGGGCGAGGATGCTTTTCCCCTCTGCGCCACACTCGATTGCCCGGACGCTCATGGGAATCTCGCTATCGAACACCTTCACGCTGCCGCCGTAGGTGGAGCGGATGAGGTCAACAACGTCCTTGGTAAAGTTGGGACGGCGGTCCATCATGGTGACGAGGACGCCCTCTACCTTGAGGTCGGGGTTCATTTTACGCTGCACCTTGCTGTAGGTCTGGAACAGAAGCTCCAAGCCTTTTGCCGAGAAGAACTGGGGTTGTGTAGGGATCAGCACGCTGTCGGCTGCGACAAGCGCGTTGATGGTTAAGATGTTTAAACTGGGCTGGCAATCGATGAGGATGTGGTCGTAAAAGGGCCTTGCTGCGTCCACATACTGGCGAAGCATATTCTCTCTGCCGTATTCGTTGATGAGCACGGTTTCGTATCCGGAGAGCTGGATGCTGGAAGGCATTAGGTCGATTCCTTCCGGATGGTGGATGACGCCTTGCATGGGGTCGATGGGGTTCTCGGCGATTGCCTGGTCGATGACGTCCGCCATTGTGTACGGCAGTTCATCCGGTGTTTGGCAGCCGAGTGACATGGTGAGGTTTGCCTGTGGGTCGAGGTCGATGCACAGGACTTTTTCACCATGCTCAGAAAGGGCGGCGGCAAGGTTCACCGTGGTGGTGGTCTTTGCCACGCCGCCCTTCTGGTTGACGATTGCGATTACCTGAGACATTTGATGATTCAACTCCTTTGCTGATTTTCTTAGGTGCTTAGCTGGTTTAGAGCGTATTATTGCTTCTCCAGCCAAGTAGTTATTTCTTATGGGGGTGAGTGCAGAGAGGGGGAAAACGGACTGACCCGATTCACAGTGCCGATAAAGTGAAGAGGTGCTTGAAAAAGGGCAGACTTGTCCCATGAAACATTAGAAATGGAAAGATGGGTTATGCGTTTACTGATACTGCTTGTTCAACGCTCGTATGCCTGCATTTATCTGCACCCGTTGCCATATCGCATCCGGCACTGATCCTTTCCTCCAGGCAGCAGCAAACGGAGGCGGTGCAGCCCCGCTTCTTTCCACCATTATGGAGGCACCATTTGCAATCGCAGTCTGAGGCAGTATATCCTTTAAACTTATCATATCTTCGTGTGTTCGGTCCCATGCTGATGACCTCCTTATTGAATTGAAAACGATTTGAAAACGGCGAATTGTTGAGTGAAAGGGACGCAAAAAAGCCGCTCTGGAAAGTCGAAATCGGCTGACCAGAGCGGCAAAAGTAGTATTTAGCTGTGAATATCCAAAATATCTACGGCGGAGCGGGATTTCAGAATCCTTATGCCTGAGTGCCGAAAAACCCAGACAACGTCTGGGTTTTTCGGTGAAATATCTATTTCATTAAAACATCTTGGTAGCGGCGATGTGACTCGAACACATGACACTCCGGGTATGAACCGAATGCTCTAGCCAACTGAGCTACGCCGCCATATTGTTTTACCGCCCGCATCCCGAATGGGATACGGGAGAAAATGGTTGCGGGGGAGGGACTTGAACCCCCGACCTCCGGGTTATGAGCCCGACGAGCTACCGACTGCTCTACCCCGCGACGTTACGCAAGGATTATAATAGCACAGGCCGTGCGTTAAGTCAAGGGGCAACCCAAATTTTTTTGCCGTGCTGCAATACACGTTGAACGGCAGAAAACAATAACACAAGCGCAAAGGCCATAGTTGCGGATTCAAGAACCTGATGGCTTGCCAATTATATATTGTTGCGGTATAATATTACAAATTGCTTGCATTCTGCAGAGCATATAAATTGTCTATCAATTATATATTTTAATGTAATGCGAAAGGGGAAAAAACTAAATGGATAAGCTTCAAAAACGGTACGGCCTCCTGACTGCAATATGCATGGTAGTCGGTATAGTCATTGGCTCCGGCGTATTCTTCAAGGCGCAGACCATACTGCAAAAGACAGGCGGCAACATGCCTCTCGGTATACTTGCCTGGATCATAGGCGGCGTTATAATGCTCACCTGCCTGCTCGCTTTCTCAGTAATGGCGCAAAAGTTCGAAAAGGTCAACGGCATTGTGGACTATGCCGAGGCCTGCGTCGGCAGCAAGTACGCCTATTACGTAGGCTGGTTTCTCACCATAATATACTATCCCTGCCTTACCTCTGTGCTGTCCTGGCTCTCCGCCCGGTACACTCTGGTATTCATAACCTCCATAGCGCCTGATTTCCCACTGCTGGGTCTCGGCGCTGCCGCAGGCGCGGAGACTGTCCTGGGCCCTGAGTGTATGTCTCTGGCAATGTTCTATATGTGCTGCGCCTATGCCGTTAACGCCCTCTCGCCCAAGCTCGCTGGAAAGCTTCAGGTCTCCACCACCATAATCAAGCTCATACCCCTGTTCCTCATGGCAGTCGTGGGAATAATCGTCGGCCTTGCAAACGGCACCCTTGCAAATAACTTCAATACCCTCGCAGATGTTGGCACCACCTCAACAAGCCCGCTGTTCGCTTCGGTCTGCGCTACTGCCTTCGCATATGAGGGCTGGATAATCGCAACATCTATAAACGCGGAGCTAAAGGACGCCAAGAAAAACCTGCCCCGCGCTCTGGTCATAGGCGCGATCATCATCATTGCCACCTACATCTTCTACTATGTCGGCGTAGCCGGCGGCGCTACTAACCAGGAGCTCATAGACTCCGGCGCTACCGTGGCCTTCATAAACGTATTCGGCAACGTTCTGGGCAACATACTTAACCTGTTCATCGCAATATCCTGCATAGGCACCATGAACGGCCTTATGCTCGGCTGCGTGCGCGGTCTGTACTCCATAGCCGTCCGCGGCAGGGGTCCCGCTCCTCATGTATTCAGCCAGATAGACAAAGAGACCAACATGCCCCATAATTCCGCCATCGTTGGCCTGCTTCTGTGCGGCTTCTGGGGCCTGTACTTCTTCCTTGCCAACCTGGCAGGCACCTGGTCCGGCCCCTTCGTGTTCGACTCTTCCGAGCTGCCCATAATCACCATATATATGCTGTACCTGCCCATATTCGTCATGTGGATAAAGAAGGCGACAGATGAGACCGCCATGCGCCGCTACGTATTGCCCATACTGGCTATCTGTGGCTCACTGTTCATGATCTACGCCAGCATAATGGGCCACGGCATAGCATGCTTCTGGTATCTCATAGTGTTTGCCGCAGTAATGGCGGTAGGCTTCGCCTTCTCCAAGGAAAAGCCCATAAATTAAAAAGGACATACCATTGGGCTGCCGCAAAGCGGCAGCCAGAGGCTGGGGG
>ENA-ORNK01001464-ORNK01001464.1-human-gut-metagenome-genome-assembly--contig:-NODE-1464-length-18395-cov-2.781134_pt1 | contig 18395 bp, 22 predicted proteins | sample MGYA00242115_ERZ509022 | MGnify/ENA primary metagenome ERZ509022 (study PRJEB26280, sample SAMEA2338690) | human gut metagenome | biome: human gut; feature: human-associated habitat; material: faeces...
TGCCAGCCGCTCCCGGCGCTTGAGCATTGTCCCCATCATCCAGAGCTTGGGGCAGCTGGAGAAAAACTACGGCAAGGAGGGGGCGGAAATTATCATCGACAATACTCAAGACACCATCTTTGGCGGCTTCGCCCCCAACAGCGAAACTGCCCAGGTACTGAGCAAGTCCCTGGGCAGCCGGACGGTGCAGAGCGGTTCCATCAGTAAGGGCAAGGACAGCGGTTCCCAGTCCCTGCAGATGATCGAGCGGCCCCTCATGACCCCGGACGAGCTGAAGTCCATGCCCAAGGGCCAGTTCATCGTCATGAAAACCGGGGCCTACCCCATGAAGGTGAAGTTGAAGCTCTTTTTTGAGTGGGGCATTACTTTCGGAGAGCCGTACACCGTCCCTGACAAGGGTAACCGCCCTGTGGCTTATGCCGGGAAGAAAGCCTTGGCGAAGGCCATCCGGGCAAAGTCCCCGCCGCCGAGGCGGGAGCAGCCTCCTGGGGCGAAAATCCCGGTAGAGGTGCGGGAAGGACAGCCTGCCCCGGGCCAGCAATTGGCACAACAGCCGGACACCAAACTACACGCCAACGCGCCCACCCGGCGCAAAACGACCCCAGGAAAGGAGAAGGAAGATGACCGACCTTAAACGGATTTATCAAAGTGAGCTGCCCAGCCGGGCCATTGCCGTTTATCTATACCTGCGGGGCAGGGCCAATCGGGAAGGTGTGTGCTGGCCGGCGATTCCCACCATAGCCAGGGAGCTGAAGATGTCGGAGAGTACCGTGCGCCGGGGCGTTCGGGATCTGCAAAAGGCCGGATTTCTCTTGGTGGAAAAACGGTTTCGATGGAATCGGGCAGATTCGTCAAATAAATATGTCCTGGCTTGATATTCCTCTGAGGCCAAATAACCCCAGTCATCGGTTGGTGTCACACCATCTGTTTGAAAAGATAATACACAAATCTTGCTTAGCACAAAAAACTACCATCTTCCATTTCATGCACCGTATCGCAAAGAATATCAATATCTTCCCGATTATGACTGGCAAGCAGAACTGTTTTACCTTGTTCTCGAAAAGAAATAAGCATTTCCCTCATTTCTTCAACCCCTTTTCTGTCAAGACCATTCATAGGTTCATCGAGAATGAGAATACGGGGATTTTCCATAATAGCTTGTGCCAATCCTAAACGTTGCCGCATACCTAGGGAATACTTGCCAACATGTTTTCTGTTATCCGGGTCAAGCCCTACAGTTTTCATAGCGGAAATAATTTCTTGTTTGCCAATCACTCGCTTAATATCTGCAAGAAATTTCAGGTTACGGTATCCGCTGTAATTTGGTAAAAAACCCGGCGCCTCTATGATTGCACCGATATCATTTGCAATGTCTACTTCTTTCCCAATCACTTTTCCGTTTACCGTAATTTTACCGCTGTCCGGATGCATCAGCCCACAGATGCATTTCATCATTACCGTTTTACCAGATCCATTTCGACCAACAATTCCGTGAATTTTACCTTTTTCAAAAGAAATAGAAATCCCACGCAAAGCAGTATAGTCTTTAAATTTTTTTACCACATTTTCCAATATAATGATGGATTCCAATTTTATCCCTCCTAAATGGCCTTTAGTATATCAATGTCTCGCTGCCTCATGAACAGCATTGCCAGCGTTATCAAAAATGCAATCAGCAAAGTATAGCCCAGAAAAACATACAAAGGCGAAGGAAATGAGGTTGTCCCAGTAAAATCAATTACAGAAAGAGAAGTCCATGACGCCGGAGAAAAATAGTGTAGCTGAAAATTATTTCGCTTTATAAAAAGAGGGAATACAGCAAAAGCTGCTGCAGCAATGACTCCGGCACTCCGACTGATCGCAAGGTTTAAAACAAACATCAAAAGACCAATAAACATTCCCATTAGCCAACACAGAAGCAACTCAATGACCATTGCCTGCAATGGGTTAAAACTGCTGACAATTGTATAATCAAATGAAAAAACCACACCATATCGACTAGCGCCATTTTGAGCAAAGCTGTTGATCACTTTTCCCCAGTCATTCTCATAAGACAGATTTGGAAGGAGCAGCAAAATGGTAAGAAGCTCTACTATGGCAAAAAAAATAGCAGAGGATAATACGATATATAAAATTTGGCCAGCCGTCCAAATTTCTCGCCCAGATCTCATGATAATATAGGGCTGTTCGCTTTCCATGAATGGGGCATCGCAGAACAATAATATCAATCCTAATAGAATCATTAATAGCGAGTAGGGCTGCGCAATAAAAAACGGAAATACCCACGGAGTTATTTTATAGCCAGATTTGCTACAGAAATCATTGACACAGTTTAACATCATGGTAATATAACCAATCAGCAGAAGTAGCACAATATAAATGCGCGGATTTACCGCCCATTTTTTGAAGTTGTTGCTTGAAACAAAAAGCGCTTCCCGTATCTTATCCATTCTCTACCACCTCTCTCTCACTATTTGTGAAAAAGATTCCAAACACCAACCCCAATAGGCCGAATAAGGACAGAGGATAAAGCAAGGTTTCCCAAAAACTGCCAGCTATAAAAAGATGGCCTTTTGCCACAGTAGAAATCTGCAATTGACTTGGAAATTTCAAAATCACAGCCAGATTCTCCCACAAAAAATACAGAATAACTGGACTTGTCAAAGCTACAAAAATATTGGGGATTTTCGTAGATAACCACAAAGAGAACATGGAAAAGAAACCCGCACAAAAAGCTTTAACAAAAGTTCCAAACAAAAAGTAACCTAAAACCTCAAATTCCCCCATAAAGATTGAGAAAACAGAGGTATCTAAACCAAATGCAACAGCGTCCTGTTCTAAGTAGAACGGGTACGAAATTCTAAGTACAAATAGAAACAACCACTCTCCCAACAAAACTACAAGCATTGATGAAATAAAACAAGCACAGGCAGTAGCTGCTCCGTAAATGCGTTTAGAGCATCGAATAATGGAAGATCGGAAAAATCGATTTTCCCAGTCGATGCAAAACAAGGACGCTCCTGGAATCGCTGCAAACAGTAAGTACAGGACCCAGAAATTCACATAATTAGAAATTTCATATAGATAAAGCACTGAGGTCTGCCCATTTCCAATCACAGAAACCTCTTGGTAAACCCCTAGTAGATTCATCCCTGCAATTCCCGCAGCGGCTCCCCAAAAACCTTTGGAAAGAAAGATGCGTTGCATAACACTTCTAAATAGGAAAAAGAACTTTTTCATATAGTTCCCACATCCTTTAAAATCTCTTTTCCAGTTACTGCATTTATCAAAACATATTCATACAAATCAACCGCACGAGATTTATCGCCATCTGATTTAGAAACCTCGACGGTATGCTTCATTTGAAATCGCCATGCTGGGATGAGTTTCACTGAGATACTGTCACCTTCCGAAATCGGTACGTACTCAAAGTAGATGTCTTCTACTTCATATTTGCCATCAGGTATAACGGAATTGTATTTGCTGTCTAATGCAGAAATAGCCTCTTCTAAATCAAGTCCAGAAACAGCCTCTTTTTCACTTTTCATCTGATAAATATAACTACAATTCAAACTTACAATACCATCTTTGGAATAGATTGCCGTAATCATGGAGCCTGGCATAAACCCTCCATTTTCTACAATTCCGTTTTCTACCCACGTGATAGGAAAACCGTTAACAGAGGCGAATATTTTAAAATAATAGCAATCATCATTCTCCGTATAATTGGGGTCCGGGAACCCCGCCATAACCTCATCCTCCGTCATGGAGGTCCCATCTTCGTTCAGAACCCCTGCCTCCTGTGCTTGTTGCGTCATTTTATTTCGGTATTCCTGTGCTACCCGACTCATCGCTTCATGCTCTATGGTATAGCAAGTGTATTCATCGGTCACAGTTATATCTAGTTGTTTTAAAACATCTCGTATTTTTTGAAAACACTCCTGCTGGCTTCCAAAAGATAAATCTTTCCCGGTTAAGAAAACGTCACCATTGTATTCCGTACTGGGTTCTAGCCAGAGATAACTTTCTATCTGCGGGCATTTTGCTGATTGAAAGCTGAATACATCCTCAATGCTAGAGAGTGTGCTTCCATCTCCAGACTCATAAAGAGTGGAAACTGCATCGGGAAATCTGGATTCATTCGTCTCCACTTCACTTTTCGTAACGGAAGTGTCCCCGCAAAAAAGAAGATCTACCACTTGTTCGACATCAAGACGCTGTAGCTCACCTTCATACGTAGGCAATTTAGAATAATCAATATTTTCCGGAATGAAAACGTCCGCATTCAAAACCACACCAGAAGATAATTCACGATGAACACTTGTTGTGTTTGGGGACATTTCATCATCAGAACTGGCAGAATCTCCACAAGAATTGCCGCTGGAAACAGATGACGAGAATACATCCGAGATACCCGATGTATTCTGACTTTCCTCTTTGACACAACCAGATAATGACGAAATAACAACAAACACGGCTACAAACAGGATCACAATTCGAAATAGAGATTTTTGCATAGTCTGCTCCTTAAAAACAAGAAAGGAAGGTGGGCGTTTTACCCACCTTCCTCCCTAGATAATATGATAGATTTGACATTTACGGGGTCCAGGTTACATACAGATCGACATACTTGTACGGATTATCGTTGTCATACTCGATAGCCAGTTTGTAGTATGTACCCACGGTTCCATACCCAGAAAGGTACGGCATTGTACCGGTAACTGTGCTACCATAGTATGCACGGTGATGAAGCCCGGTTGCTTGGGCTCCGCTCGAACTTCTGCCACGGAAATAAACCCATTCATCCCCCTTAGAACTCCAGCCACCGCTGGAATAGGGCTTCGCGGTATATGCGTAGTTTCCAGAAGATGATTTACGTACCGAAGTATTCGATACGGTCGGTCCACCGTTTAGCGATGCATACATTTCACCGCTTCCCGTAGCCGCGCTTGCAGGTAATGCGATTGCCGACATCAGCATAATTGCTGAAAGAACACCGGTAAATAATCTCTTCAGTTTCACAGTTTTGAACCTCCTTGTTTGAATTTTAACTGTATTTCACAGCGGCCACTGCATATACCTTTGTAGTGAGGAAAAATCAAGTTGATTCAGAAAACATACTCTCTCTAAACAGAACACAGAAATGACATCTCCTCCAAGAAGTTACAACAACAAGCTGAATTCTTTTGATGTCTTAACTATAACACCACCAAAATTACTTGTAAATACCTTATGATTCAGCGGTATAATTTTCTGTATCAAATGGTCAAATCAGACAAAAAACCGGTGGGCAATGATAACCCACCGGTTTTCAAATTTACCGTTTAATACAGAAAATTATACCTTTTAAGAAATTAAGCTGAAAAAAAGATAAGAGTATGATATCATGGAGCTAACCTTCTCCCCGTAACTTTTTCAGTTCTCGGATGATGGTGAGTACAAATCCGCGCTCCTTTGGCTTCAGTTCCTTAAATTCAGCTACCGCTTGTTTGGTTGCAATATCCTCGATCTCGCTTTTCCCGTTATCGTACAGATCCTCAACGGAAACTTTTAATGCCTGAGCCAACCGCAAAGTGTTCTTCGCCGATGGCGACCATTTGCCCGTTTCCCACCTAAAAATGCAGGAGGCGTCCACACCGCACAAATCCGCAAGATCCTCTTGCGTGTATCCAAGCTCTGTTCGAAATCGTTGAATGCGTTCCGGCGATACTTTTCCCATAATATTGCCTCCTTTCCACGTTATTGTAACAAGAGAATCGCATAATATCCATGACGTTATCTCATAATAAACTTGACATTTTCTCATATTACCTCTATGCTTTTCTCAAAAAGGAGGCATGGATTTACTATGGATTTTATGGAACCGCTCTCTCTGGATACCCCTCTTCGCCTGTTCATCAGGAAACTATGGCAGAGAGCCTGCCAAGAGGGGAAAGAAGGACAGCTGAAAAAGGCTTTTGTCTTTCAAGAGCTTCTTTCTGTCGGATGTGACTATTACGAACTTTTAGCACTTTATTCAGACTTTCCGCTGACAGAAGCTGATGGAGAAATATTGGTAGATCGCGCACCTACACCAGCTCATATTTATCCAATCTCTTCTAACAATATTCGTCTGGCCCTTCCCCATTGGACGCCATCTAAGTACCATACTGCACCTATTATGAAAGTGGTAAAGGAAATTCAAGAGGACTTGCTTTGCGGAAAACAGCTTGTTAAAGTATATAATAGCAATTTGAATCCTAGAAACCGCCGTGCTTACAATGACCGCTATATACTGCTAATTACCACTTACAAGAGTCTGATTATAGACATCAACCGAAGAACTACCACACAATTTCAACATGACTTATGAAAGGAGCCTCCTATGATTCGAATTGCCCTCTGCGATGACGATCTCCCTTTTCTTCAACACCTCCACCAAGCCGCAGGCCAGTGGTTTGCGGACCATCAAATTCCCTTTTCCTGCACGGACTTCTCTTCGGCGAAGCTCCTGTTGGATTCGCTGCAGACCATTCGTTTTGACCTTTTTTTCTTGGACATTGAAATGCCGGAAATGGATGGGATGCAGCTGGCCAAACAGATCCGGGAGACGCTGCCGGATTCTGTCATCCTCTTTTTGACTTCTCACGATGAATTCGCGCCCGACGGCTATCGTGTGCAAGCCCTACGGTACCTGTCTAAGCAAACTTGGAAGAAATATCTGAATGAAGCGCTCAGCGCAGCCATGGCCCAGCTGGAAAAACAGGAGAGTGGCAGCCTGGCTGTGTCCCACTATGGAAATTTGCAGCGCATTCCTTACCGGGAGATCCTCTATATCCGTCACATCGCGCGATACTGCCAGATTGTCACAAGGGCAGGGAAAACGATTCAGGATGAACGAGGGATCAAAAAGCTATTTGAAATCATCGGGGACGAGCGGTTTATTTTCATTGACCGGGGAGCCTTTATCAACCTGGACTATATTCAGAGAATTGAAAACGGTCAAGCTGTGATGACCAATAACGATTCGCTGTCAATCAGCCGGCGGCTTTTGCCACAGGTAAAGCTGGCCATCAATCGGTATTATGGAGGTTAGTGACAGATGAACATCCTATCTCAGCTTGTTGAAATCTGTGCAACATTCACAGAATGCGTGCTTGTTCTCTCCGCCATTATGGCTACCTCTAAAAAAAGATACAAAGGGTGGAAAAATAACATTTTACTTATTGCATTTTCTGTATGCTCTACAACGCTGATAAGCATTCTTAATTCTTTGGATATCTTTTTCTACATAACTCCTATAATTTCCATGGTATTTATCATATTTGTAAGTTCCAAAATTATGTCAACAGCACACTTGTTCACGCGGAGTATTACTTGCATTCTTTCATTGTTACTTATTCAATGTATTGACTATATTGTTGTTATTATTTTTTCGCATACCATAAGTGACTCCGGTTCCTTTTTTACGGTTTTTGTTTCATCTCAAAGCATCAATAGAATATTGTATTTATCTATCGACAAATTAATTGATGTTGTCTTCTATTTCATATTACGTTGGTGGCTCCCAGGTCTTTCCAAGCTGACACTACGTTTGAGTTGTTTTTTACTGCTTATCACTATTGTTTCATACATTGTTATGCAGTGTCTTTTCCAAGTGGTTTTAGTTCCAAATCTATCTATAATGCAACTGGCAGTTGTCGCTTCTTGGTGTTTCCTTATTGGATTTATCATTGCACTCATAGCATTCTTTCTTTCCCTCACGAAGCAGGAACAAGACAGGCAGCGGTTTGAAATGCTCCGCTCAGAAAATGCGTTAATGGCGGAAAACTACAAAGCTTTGCACGCCACCCAGCAATCCTACGCCAGAACCGTCCATGATTTTAAACACCATGTAACGGTCGTCAGGGATTTGCTCTCCAAAGGAAAAGTGGACTCGGCTCTTTCTTTTACAGATTCCCTCCTAAAGACCTCATACCAACAATCTGCGCAATGCCACAGCGGAAATGACATTGTGGATGCCATTATCAATTCTAAGTTGTCAGAGGCCAAGACAAAGGATATCCAGTTTACCTTTATGGCCAATCTTCATGTCCCGACTCAAATTGACCCGGTAGATCTTTGCGGCATTTTAGCCAACCAGCTGGAAAACGCTTTCGAAGCCTGCGTTCAAATACCTGATCCGGCTAAGCGACTCGTTCATGCAGAAATCAAGCAGGCGCAGAGCTTTGTGATTCTCCGAGTGGAGAACACCGTGCTTACGGATCCCTTCGCGGAAAATCCCGATCTAAAGTCTACCAAACCTGCTTCCTCAGCGCCCCATGGCTTTGGCTTGCTCAATATACGCAGCATCGCCCAAAAATATGAAGGGACCCTCCGCACGGAATTTATAAACGGCCGGTTTGTTTCGGTGGTTTCCCTGTGTGACATACCGTTTGATACAAACAATTCTACCGTTGGATAAAACCATCTTGATTTTAGTCCCCCTTTGCTTTATCTTTAGAAAAAAGCCGAGGGGGATTTAACTTGCTACAGCAGTGCGCCGAGTGTATCGTAGGTTATTTATATGGTAGGTCAGAGTTAGATCCATCCAAAAAAGCCATCTATCAATATGGCGCCGAGTTGACTTTGTCCACTGCTGGCGCTGTTGTGTCCATCCTTCTGCTGGCAACCCTATTAGGGAATATTTTGTGGGGAATCCTCTTCCTTGCCGTTTTTATTTCGTTCCGTCTCCCCGGAGGTGGGTATCACGCTTCAACATACCGCAACTGTTTCATCCTGACCAACAGTGTCTTTTTAGCTTCTTTTGCTATTTCATTTGTGTTACTTCACGCACCCAGTGTCACACGAAATATTCTTCTTCTGACTAGTTGCATTGCCATTTGGGTTCTAGCCCCCATTCCTAATCCACGCCATCCAGTTTCAGAGCGAACATTTCGAAAAAATAGAATCATCGTCCGAGGAATGGTGTCTGCCGGCTCTCCCCTTATTTTACTAGGAGAATTTCTATTTACATGGCATTCCGTGTCCTGCATTTATTCCGCATCTGTTGCGGCGGGAGCCGCAATGATGATATTCAGCAAAATTGCAAGGAGGAACGAAAAATGAATGAATTCATGAACACAATTGCAGCTATTCTGGAAATCATTGCGAATTTTGGAGCGGGAGCTGTTTCTCATGGTATCGGCTATGAGCCCGAGCTGCCCGAAGAACTCCGCAAGTAACACATCCTACAAAAGGGAAAGGGCCTGCCTCCCATCTGTAACCCACAGATAGGGGGATAGGCCCTTTTCCTTTTTATTTTGGCAAATGGCAGTGTGCTTTGGCTGCAAAGCCAAGAATTCCACTGCCCCATACTGCCCTGCCGTAGTCCGCTGGACTGCGGCTTTTTTCATTATATGTAAGAAAACCTCATATAGAAAACATATTCCTTTCTCCCGTTGTCGCTCTCCACCATTCTGATTTCAGTTAACCCACAACCTGAAATCAGATAGGAGGTTCCCACAATGGGAAAAAGCTATACAGAGCTAAAGAAAGCATTCGAACAAGAATGGGCCAAAAACTTAAAGCTGTACATAGACACCGGCATGAGCCAGGATTTTATCTCCGCCATGCGGAAGTTTGATGAGGACACCTTCCGAAGGGAGCGCATTTTCCAGGATCATAACCCCGCTAGAGTCGAATATTGGGACGATCCCCGCATGGAAGAACCCGCAGAATACTTTGCCAGTCTGAAACGTGACTTAGACACGCAGTTGGAGAATCTTTCCCCAGGATTATCTCGAAGAGCCACCACAAGGGATAAGGAAATTCTTGTTCTTGCCAGCATCGGCTTCACCCAGCCTGAAATAGCTGTGAAATTGCACATAACACAGAGTACCGTTTCGTACCACATAAACAAACTTAAAAAACTTTTAATTTAATTCGATAAAAACGGCCTTCTCGCTGCCTAGAGGGTGAAAGGACACATCATCCACCCTTTTCCTTGCGCCGAACATCAGGCAGAAAAAAGAACGGGAGGCGTTCCTTTCACCTTTCCTTCGCACCTTGAAAACCGAACAAGTCAGTGTACGCATACGGCACCCTCTGACCAGGAGCCACCGGGGGACAACCCCCAACAGGCAGGCGGCACCTGCCTGGGCAACGAGCGGCAGGGGGCATCGAGCACTTCCGTTTAGCCACAGAATCACGCAATGGGAACGGCTGGGTGAGAACCACGCAGGGTGAGAGTCCATGAGGGCAGGCAAGCCGCTGCCCGTGCTGTACACTCCCGACCAGGGGAAGCGAGGCAAATACTGGGTCTTAAACTGAAATCAGATCAAGATAGAACATACGGGCACAGCTATGCCATCATAACTGCGCCCGTCCTTGTGTCTTGAAACTGGAAAAGGAGGGACCGGCGTGAATCTGAAAAATTACGTCAACTACTATTACGCATTGCAGGCATTGTGGTTTCTGCGGGAGCGGGGCCTGCTGAGTGAAGAGGAGTTCGAAAAAGTCAGCCGGTATTGTGCCGGAATTTTCCAGCCAGAGAGGGGGAGCATTTAGCCACATTGGGTATGGACTTCCGCCCCGGATTCTGGTAGTGTCCGTAGGTAGGAGGTGAGTCAGGTGGCCCAAGTACAAATCATTCAACCATACAAACCGCAAAGCGATGCGCTGGAAAAGGTGGCGGCGTATTGCCGGGTGTCCACCGACTCCAAGGACCAGCTGAACTCCTACCGCACTCAAATTGGATATTACACCAATTTTATCGCCCAGCACCCTGGTTGGGAGCTGGCGGACATCTACGCCGACGAGGGCATCACCGGCACGTCCCTGGAAAAGCGGGACGAGTTCCGGCGGATGCTTGCGGACTGCCGGGCCGGGAAGATTTCCCGCATCCTGGTAAAGTCGGGTTCCCGGTTCGCCCGGAACACCCTAGAGCTGATTGAAACCACCCGGGAACTCAAAGCGCTGGGCGTGGTGGTTGTGTTTGAGGAACAGGGCATCGACACCGCCCAAATGTTGGGGGAGATGCAGCTGACCCTCCTGGCCATGGCGGCCCAGGAGGAAAGTACGTCCATCTCCAAGAATATGCGGTGGAGTTACCAAAAGCGGATGGAGAATGGCACCTTTTTAGGGTGCCGTTCTCCTTTTGGCTACACCCTGGAAAACGGCGTACTTCGTCCCCATCCAGAACAGGCGCTCATTATTCAAGAAATTTTCGCACGATTTCTCGCTGGGGAAGGAAAACAGGCAATCGCAGATAATTTGACCGACCGCCAGATTCCCACCCGGTTTGGAAACACCCGGTGGAATATTGCGGGAGTCCACTACATTCTGACCAACGAGCGATACTGCGGGGATGCGCTGCTTCAAAAAACCTTCACTTCCGGCTTTCCCACACGAAAACAAAGAAACCATGGGCAGGTGAATCAGTACTATGCTTTGGATACTCATCCTGCCATCATTTCCGAAGCTACGTTTCGGGCCGCACAAGAATTAATCCGAAAAAGAGATAACGGTCAAAGAACACGCCTTCATGCTGACCTTCCTATTATTTGTCCCGACTGTGGCTATACCTACCGCAAGGTAAAATCCCGTGGGAAGGACTACTGGGTATGCAGTTTGCGAAACCGTGGACAAAGCCGATGCCAATCTCCCCGGTTGGAAGAAGCGAAAATTAAAATGGCGTTTCTCAACCTCATGGGAAAACTATATCTTCATCAGACGAAACTTCTCACCCCCACCCTCTCCCTGCTGGAAGAAATCTCTGCCCGACAGGAGCAGGGCAGCACAAAACTGTTTGAAATCAACACCGCCCTGGCGGAGCTGAATGAAAAAACTCACACCCTCCAACGGCTTCACAACAAGGGCTTTATCGAGGACGGAGACTTTCGGGAGCAGAGCGATGCCCTGGCTTCCCAGCGGAAGAAGCTCAGCGACCAGCGCGCTCAGGCCCTCCACGGCAGCAAGGCCCTGGAAACCCTGGATAAGCTGCGGGAGCTGCAAGAGCAGCTTGGCGCCCTGCCGGAGATCCCTTGGGAGTTCGACATGGAACTGTTCGACCAGCTGGTGGAAAAGATCGTACCCATCAGCAACACGGAACTGCTCTTCCGATTAAAGTGCGGGCTGGAATTGAAGGAGGTGATCCCCCGGTGAGGAACCGCAATATTCCCTTCGGGTATCAATATCAAAACGGCGTTCTGGCGGTCAACGCCCCGGAAGCCAAAATTGTGCAACAGGTGTTTGCACAATATCTCTTGGGGGAACCTCTCAGCAAGATCGCCGCCCACCTCACCGCCAAATTGGTGGAATACCTCCCAGGTCGCTGGCAGTGGGACAAAGCCAGGGTGAAACGCATCCTGGACAACAGCAAATACATGGGAGAGGGGGACTTCCCCCAGGTCATCACCGAGAAGCAGTTCCAGATGGCCCACCAGAAAAAGGAGAGCGCCAACACCAACCGCCAGCCGGTAGACGAGGACATCAAGCTGTACAAAAATTTGGTGTACTGCCACCACTGCGGCAGCCCCATGGTGCGGCGGATGGACAGCCGGTTCGAGAATCCTGTCACCTGGAAGTGTCCTCAATGTGGCTACTTCCTTCCTCTGCCCGATGAGGAATTGAAACGGCGGGTATTCCTCCTCCAGAAGAAGCTGGTGAACAAGCCTCTGCTGGCAGAAAAAGAGGAAAGTGAAATTTCCGCTCCCTCTCTGGAGGCCCGGCGGCTCACCAACGAAATTTACCGCAAGCTGGACAGTGGCAGCTTCTCTGAGGACGAACTTGTTAACTTAGCTCTGCAATGTGCGGCGGAAAACTATAATGCGGTTAGCAGCGCCCGACACATTACAGATAGATTGACAGCGACCCTGCTTCATGCGGGGCCGCTGTCTGCTTTTGATAGAGAACTGTTCCAGCGAACAGTTTCGGAAATACACTTAACTAGAAAAGGAGAGATTCTCTTGAAATTACAGAATGGTGTGTTCGTGGGAGAAGGTGATCCTCAATGAAAATACAAGCCGGAAAAGAGAAAGTTACCATCATTCCCGCCAAAGCGCCGAGGAATGTTCCCGGCAAGCCCTCCAATCAAAAGCTGCGGGTGGCTGCCTACTGCCGGGTATCCTCGGAAAAGGACGAGCAGGTCAACAGCTTCGAGGTGCAGGTAAGCTACTACACCGAAAAAATCAGCGGCAATCCCGCCTGGAAGATGGCGGGGATCTACGCCGACGAGGGCATCACCGGCACCAGCATGAAGCACCGGGAGGATTTCAAGCGAATGCTCCGAGCCTGCCGAGAAGGTCGCATTGACTTGATATTATGTAAATCTGTGAGCCGGTTCGGCAGGAACTCGGTGGACGTGCTGCGCACCATCCGGGCTCTGCGGGAACGGGGTGTCGGGGTTATCTTCGAGAAAGAGGGCGTGGACACCCGCACCATGAACTCCGAGCTGATTTTGGCCTTCCATTCGGCCTTCAGCCAGTCCGAGTCGGAATCCATCCGGGAGAACGTCAGCCGGGGCCTGCGGATGGCTTACGCCCAGGGGACCATCACCCTTCCCGCCACCACCTATGGGTTCCGTAAAGGTGAGGATGGAAGCATCGCCATCGACCCGGAAAAGGCAGATACCATCCGCTCCATCTATCAATGGCTCTTAGACGGGAACGGCCTGCGGGCCATTAAAGACCGGCTGGAAGCCCAGGGGATTCCCAGCCCGAAAGGCAAGGAGCAGTGGAGCATCGCAACCATTCGGGGCATTCTCTCCAACGAAAAGTATAAAGGGGACGTACTCCTGCAAAAGACTTACCGGCCCAGCCTGTTCAGCGACAAAAAGGCGGTCAACCATGGGGAACTGCCCAAGTATTACATCACCGGGGCCCTTCCCCAAATTGTGGACAGCCAGCTGTTTGACCGTGCCCAGGAGGAACTGGCGAAACGTGTTTCCAAACGGCCTGTCTCGGAAAATGCCAAGACGCCCTTTGGAAGGTACAGCGGCAAATACGCCCTGTCCGCCCTGGTGGTCTGCGGAAGGTGCGGAGCCCTCTACCGGCGCATCACCTGGCACCGACGGGGCAAGGTGAAGGTGGTTTGGCGCTGCGGGACTCATCAGGACAAGGCTGCCAACTGCCCGGACTCCCCCACCATCGAGGAAACCGCCCTGCAATCCGCTGTGATGGAGGCCATCTCCCAGCAGTACCTCCACAAGGAGGTCACCCTGGAAACCACCCTGCAGAGTATCCGCTCGGTGCTGACCCCGGAGACGGCGGACAGCGAGTACGCTCTCCGCACGAAAATCCATGACCTGCAAAAGGAAAGAAAAGCCCTTCTGGCCAGAGCCTTGGCGGAAAACGACGACGGCAAGTACGACTTTCAGTTCACCAGGATCAAGCGGGAGTTGGAACAGCTTCAAGCTCAGCTGGATGGCATACAGGCGGTTCAAAAGACCCAGGCGGTAGACAATGCCCGGATGGAGGAATTTGCTGCACTGCTGGAGAAGTTCAAGAGGGATGACCTCACCTTCGACGACCTCCTGGTGCGCAAGGTGGTGGAGACGGTGCGGGTGGAGTCGGCGGAGCGGCTGGAAGTGACGTTCAAGGATGGGAATCGGAGAATCGTTGCTATATAGAAACTAGGCAGAAATCTTCACAGATTCCTGCCCTGCTTTCTTCTATTCAAATTGAAAGAATATCCGTCCAATTGCTTGGAAAGCCCATTTCTTTTTCCACATCCGCAAGACTGATCGTCAAAAGGGATGAACCAAGGGAGTCCATCTGATGCTTCAACGCTCGGAAAAATTTACTGAAGGATGTTTTAGACAACATGGTCTTAAAGATGATCACAATGGCAAATAGATCATTTTTTCCACACACTGGGTTGTTTCCCGCATTGATTGGGATGCCCATTTTTGAGTGGATTGGCATGGTGGTGATGCTGTTGGGTTTCATGCTGCGGCGAAGCGCTTTCAAAGTGTATAGACGTTCATCGTGAGCGCAGGCGTTCCGATAAATCGTCAGAACCTGCAAAAAGCTGTTCATTTCCTCCGGTTTTAGCAGAAAGTGCCGGCCTATGTCATTCTGATCTTTCTGAGAAAGATAGGAATAGAAAATGCTGATTGTCCCCAGCGTCAAAGTATTGACTAGCACCCAAAGGGGGACATACCCATATTCCAACATATAGTGAGATATCATGGGGTTATTTTTTGACAAATGGCGGGCAATCTCATGCTGCAGATTTGAGATCAGGTCGGATACATCGCCCACCTTTTGAGCTGTTGTCTTTTTCTCCCAGCGCTTTACACTGGTGTCAAAATTGGATACTTTCAAATAATTATCATGGCCATACTTTCCGGAGAAATCGTGGGCTAAAACGCTCTTGACATTATTCTCGATTTCCAAAATATACCGCATAAAGAGATTTCGCAGCTCTCGATCGAACAAATAAAGCGCATATACTTCCTCAAAGCGAGTTCCCGGAAGGTATGCCTCGTCCGGCCCGGAGTAGGACGGATCAAGAAAAAGCCGCTTATAACCGTTAATCAGGTTATAGTAATTCTCCATTTCGATAATCCTCCTTGCCTTGCTCCCGTTAGAAATGATCATCCCTCTGGACCGAAGTTTCCGCAGCTGTGCATTGGTACTCGTAAATGTCTTATCCATCTGAAACCTCCGCATAAAAAAACCCCGGGCCCGTAGGTCACCGGAGTAAGATCAGCAATATCATACGCAGGTTGCCCTGCCTGTATTCTTAATTGTAGACTAGGAGAATGGAAAAGTCAAGTCTGATTTTTCACTTCCGCAGTATTTTCGAAACAAAACCATCATAACAGAAAAAACGACACAATGCAACCGAAAGCTCCCGCTTGTACCAGGCGGGAGCTTTTCTTTTTTCAAAGGCAAAAGGAGGAGCCCTCATGTCAAATCCACAAAATCAAACCGTGAAAGTACGAGCCAGCTTCACCCAAGAGGCTTACATCAGCGTTCACGACGCTTTTGAAGCCCTAAAAGCCGGGTTGGGGTTTTGGGATTTACATTCCATCGGCATCAAAGACGGCAAACTGGTGCGGGCCGAGGATGTGAGCTATCACGGCAGCCCCGTGTATGAGTACACAGAACTTTCCAACAACCCCAAGTGGCTGACGCTGTTCAAAGCGGTAAAATGCATCGAACAGTATATGGACTATGCCGACTCCCCTCAGTGGGAGCGGCACCTAAAACCGGAACAGGAGGAAACCCAAGACGGTCCCTCAATGACCATGTAAACCAATGCGCGAAGGAAAACTTCGCGCTTTTTCTATTTGAACTAAGTACAAGGGAGGTCCCCATGCCAAATTACATAAAAAACATTCTCACCTTAGAGGGCAGCCTGTCCGAGAGCGACCGGCTGCTCTCCGCCATTCGGGGGGAAAACGGTCCCATGGACTTTCAAAAAATCATCCCCATGCCATCTGAACTGGACATAGAATCCGGGAGCCGGACCGACCGGGGCTTGGGCCAGTTCTCCCGCTTTGTCGTGGAAACCGGCGGACTCCCCCAACGGGAATCCGACTACTTGGCGGCCCACCCCGAAATTGATAAAGAGGAATGGGAGTTGGGCAAACAGGCGTATCGAAACATTCAGAAGTACGGCAGCCCCACCTGGTACCAGTGGCGCATACAGCACTGGGGAACCAAGTGGAACGCCAGCAGCGTGGAAATCACCGACGGGCAGTTGTCGTTCTTGACTGCGTGGAATGCCCCCAAGCCGGTTCTGGAAAAGCTGTCCCAGATGTTTCCCTCCCTCACTTTGCACCACGTTTGGGCCGACGAGGACATCGGCCACAACTGTGGGGAGCGCACCTATCAAAACGGCATTGTGACTCAGGAAACGCTCCCCACCGGCCATGACGCTGTGGAGTTTGCCTGTGACCTGTGGAACATCTCCCCGGAAGAATACCTGGGAGCGGAACCCGAAATGCAACTGTACTAAAGGAGTGGAAGCCTATGGACATCCCCTACACCATTCAACTCACCGAAGCCCAGTACGCCGTCCTTCTCCACCGGGCGGCGGAACGGGACATCCCTCTGGAGGACTTGCTCCTCCAGGCCATCCAAAACCAAATAAAGGAGAGTGACAACCATGCCTGAGATGAAGGGCGTCACCGTGCGGATCCCCGCCGATCTTCACGCCGAAGTGAAAGCCTATCTCGAGTCCCACGGCATGACCATGGGGGAATTTATCACCCAAGCCGTGGACCACGAGCTGCATCCCAAATTTGAATTGAAGGAGGACAAATCTATGGAACGCATGAGAACCCTGGCCTTTCAGGTACCCGAATCCCTGTTTCAGCGGGTGAAGTCCTATTTGGAGCGAAATCACATGAGCCAGAAGCAGTTTGTTATTGGCCTGATCGAAGCGGAGCTGGAACAGGACGAAGCCCAGTACCAGGCAGCGCACCCCGAGGAACAGGAGGACGAAGAAACCGATGAACAGGCAGAGGAAGAAACCCAGGACGGCCCGGAATCCCAGCTGGAGGAACAACCCGCAGATCAGGAGAACGCCGCCCCTGTGGACGATTTCGAGGAAGTGTCCCAGGAGGATGGCGGGCCCGAGGAACCGGAAGAAGCCCAGGAGACAGAGGAAACGTCCCAGGACAGCGAGGAATCTGAAGAACTCGACCAGATAGAAGATTTTGAGGACAGTGGGATGGAGGAAATCTCAGAGGACTCCTTGGAGGATGGAGAATTCCAAGAAGGTGAGGAAACCTGGGAGGATGAACTCTCTGAGGAACCCCAGGATGAGGAAGAAGAACAGGCGTACCAGCCCAGCATGGCGTGGTAAATCCGTTGATTTCGCACCCCGCATCGTGTATACTACTCTATAAAGAAAGGCGGTGATCCTGTGAACTACACCTTGATGCACAAGGACATTCCCTTTGCGGATTTGACTTTGGATGAAGCCACCGGCAGCGTCCAGCGGATTAGTGTGCTGCTTCACGGGGAGCATCTGCCTGTGGGCGTTCCTATCCACCGGGGTATGGCTGACCGGGCCGCTCTCAATGAATGGTGGGCCGACCGCTCCATTCCCGCCAGCCGTTCCGGCCTGCGGGAAGCCCTGGAAACCTTGGGGGTGGCCAGCTCGAAACTGCTTCTCACCCGCTGCTTTGGGTTGAGTTTATCCGACCATTACTGGATCAAACCGGCGGACAGTGAACTGACCTGGCAGGACGTCAACTTCTTTGAGAACCCCTTCTCCGAAGATGTGGGTGACGCCTTGTTTGGAGTCAACACAAAAAGAGATGAGTTCGACTTCAGCTCCCCGGACAACACCTCGGACGGTTTCCTCAAAAAGCGCTGGAAGATTTTGGGCGGCAAGCGCTGCCTCATCAAGGCGGGCAGCCCGCCCTTTTTGCAGCAGCCTTTCAATGAGGTGATCGCCACAAAGATTGCGAAGCGGCT
>ENA-ORNK01001473-ORNK01001473.1-human-gut-metagenome-genome-assembly--contig:-NODE-1473-length-18186-cov-14.414483_pt1 | contig 18186 bp, 18 predicted proteins | sample MGYA00242115_ERZ509022 | MGnify/ENA primary metagenome ERZ509022 (study PRJEB26280, sample SAMEA2338690) | human gut metagenome | biome: human gut; feature: human-associated habitat; material: faeces...
CACTGCCACAGCCGCCAGCCGCCCAGCGTCCGGCAGGCCTCAGCGATGGCCTCGATCTCCGCATGGGCCAGCGCGGACTTTCCTTCCTCACGGCGGTTACGGCCCGTGCCGACGATGCGATCGCCCAGCGCGACGACGCATCCGACGGGCACCTCTCCCGCCGCATCGGCCTCCTGTGCCAGCCGCAGCGCCTCGCGCATCATTTTTTCGTCATCCATGCCGTCCCCTCCGTGTCTCTGCCCGATATCGCCGGACGCCGCGAGCGCGTTGCGGCGCATTTTGATCCGTTTCTTACCGTCATTTTACCAGAGGAGTAGTCCGCCGTCAATCCGCCTCGCCAAGCGCCGCCGCCAGCAGGAGTGCCAGCTCCGCTTCTCCAAACGGCCGCTCCGCGCCGCTTTTATCGCGCAGCAGCAGCGTTCCATCCAGCCTCTCCCGCATCTGCGCCCAAAGGGCACGCAGCGCGGCGTCGTCCCTTCCGTCCGCAGCCGTCCCCGTCAGCAGATAGTCCGTCGTCACGCCGAACAGCTCCGCCAGCCGCACAAGCCCTGCGCAGTCCGGCTCCCGCCGTCCCTGCTCATACATCCCGATGGTGCTCGGGCGGACGCCCATCCGTTCCGCAAGCTCCTTCTGGCTCCAGTTTTTCTGCCGCCGCAGGGCAGAGATCCGCATTCCCAGCATCGTTTCCGCTCCTTTCGAATTTTCCATTTATTTCTATTTTCCTCTTGACATCACACGTTTCGTGTAGTAGACTGATACCGTCAGATGGTAAATAATGTAATTTACATCTCGGCACATTCTGCATATCATCAGAGAGGAGAATGGAAAACGTCAAAGAAGTATCCGAAATTCATGCCGTATGACCGGCAGCTTGCGCCGGTCTACTGCCGGTGCAGCTGGTGCGCCGGAGAGATCTATATGGGTCAGTCCTATTACGAGACCGAGGACGGAAAGATCTGCATGGACTGTCTGCCGGACTACGCGCGCAAGTATTTCCTGGCCGATCTGCGCACCGCCATGCCGAGAGGGCGCGTCTATGTCCCTTGAGGAGCTGGCGAAGGATTACCGCGCGGCCGCCGCGCCCATCCGTCTGCGGCTGCGTCTGCTCCGGCAGGCGAAAAAGCAGACGCAGGACCGTGAGGAGCTGTTCTGGATCGCACGGCGGACAGCCGTGCTGACGACCATGCTCCATGAGCTGAACGAGCTGAGCGAGCTGCTGGAGCATTACTACGAAGGGGGATATTACCGCAATGAAAAATACCGATTATGACGGCTACCTCGGCCCGCGTCTGAGCCGGGACGTGCAGCTGCGGCGGCTCCAGCGCGTCATGGACAATGAGCTGACCGCCTGCCAGCGCGAGACTGTCGTCGCCTACTATCTTGAAAAGAAAAGCATGCGCCAGATCGCGGAGGAGCGCTGCGTCAACAAATCCACCGTCTGCCGCACCATCCAGCGCGCCGAGCGCCGGATGCGCCGCTGCCTCCGCTACTGAAGGGGAACTTTTCGCCGCATTTCGACAGGACGGCCAAAAAAGCGCCCCTGACCGATGCGGTCAGGGGAAAGATGGATTGTGGGATCTGACGCCGCTGCCCGGACGGGCCGCAGCGCCGGGACATGAAGTGCGCTCGTATTGGATAAGCTGTGACCATATCTTACCAGACCGCCAGGAAAAAGTGTGTCGAATCCCGTCGGCAGCGTAATTTTTTCCTCCTTGCAGGCCGCCCTTCCACGCGGAGTGCGGCTTTTCCGCTGTTTTCGGCGTTTCCGTCTGGAAAATTCCTCTTTTTCCGGTAAAAACGGTTGACAACACAAATAAACTCAGATATAATACTCTGGTCTGCGGACGTATCCGCGGACGATCCTTGCCGCAGGCGGGACCTGCGGCCATAAGTCCAGAAGGAGGTGCAACATCATGGCAAAGCTTTCCGCAAAGTATGAGGTCATCTATGTCGTCGATCCCGCAGTGGGTGAAGAAGGCATCGCTGCTCTCGTGGAAAAATTCAATGGCATCGTAGGCGGCTACGGTACCGTCACCAGTGTTGACGAGTGGGGCAAGCGTCGTCTTGCTTATCCGATCAACGACCTGGTCGAGGGCTACTACGTTTACATGACTTGCGAGGTCAAGCCCGAGATGCCGGCAGAGCTGGATCGTGTCTTTAAGATCACGGACGGCATCCTGCGTTCCATCATCGTAGCTGTCGAAGAGTAAGGAGGCGCAAACATGCTGAACCACATCGTTCTCATGGGGCGTCTGACCCGTGACCCAGAGCTGCGCCGGACCGGCAGCGGCATCGCGGTCGCATCCTTTACGCTCGCTGTTGACCGTGACTTCACGGCACAGGGCGCGGAAAGGGAAACGGATTTCGTGGATATCGTCGCATGGCGGAATACGGCTGAGTTCGTCAGCAAGTATTTCACCAAGGGCCGTATGGCTGTCGTCTCGGGCCGGCTGCAGATCCGCAACTGGACCGATAAGGAAGGCAACAAGCGCCGCTCGGCAGAGGTCGTGGCGGACAATGTCTACTTCGGCGACTCCAAGCGTGACGGCGCTGCGCCGGGTGGCTTTGACCAGTCCGCGCCCAGCTATGCCGCTCCGTTCGGCTCCTCGCCTTATACCGCTCCCGCGCAGCAGAGTGCTCCGGCGGCTCCGGCCTCGGACTTCTCGATGCTTGAGGGCGACGACGACCAGCTTCCGTTCTAACAGCTTACCGCTCCATCCCTGCGGATGACGCGGTATCGTTCAGGTTTTGGATTTTTTCACAAGACTATAAGGAGGATTTCATATGGCAATGGCTAACGACCGTGTCCGTCCTCGCCGCCGCAAGAAGGTTTGCAGCTTCTGCGTCGATAAGGTCGAGCACATCGATTTCAAGGACACTGCAAAGCTCCGCCGTTACCTGTCCGAGCGCGGCAAGATCCTGCCCCGCCGCACGACTGGTACCTGCGCTGCCCATCAGCGTCAGCTGACGGTCGCCATCAAGCGCGCCCGCCACATCGCCCTGCTGCCCTACGTAGCGGAGTAAGAAAAATAGAAGCCCCTGCGGATGCGCTCCGCAGGGGCTTTTGTTTTGCCGTTTTGCAATCGTTAGTCTTGTTGGTCTGCTTCCTGCCCGGAAATATACAGTTCTTCGCAATTCTGCAACGCAGCGATCAAAGGAACCTCTGAATAAATCCCCGACCGCGGACGACGGATCTTTTCCGCCGCTGCGGCCATCTCCGCATAAAGCTTACAAAATTCCATATCTCCCCTCCTTCAATGCTACTATATACTACTTTATGCTACTTTTCAATATTCAAGGAGAAAATATACTATAATTTTTCCGAGGTGTTGAATATTGAAACCGTTAAAAGAAAAGATCAGCATTACGATCGATTCCGACCTGTTGGAGCAGATCAAGGCCGCAGCAGAAGCGGACGACCGCTCCGTCTCCCAATATATCAATCTGATCCTGAAGCAGCACTTGCAGGCGCAAGCAACGCCCAATGAGAAAATTTGACCGCTCGCCCAGCCCGGCCGGGCGGTTTTTTATGCCTTGCGGCATGTCTTTTCGGCGCCGGAATGGCGCAGGATGCCTCCGGCGGCCCATTCTTTTCTGTCTTGCCGGAAAAGAATCGGGAGAAAAGAGGCGCTGGAGAACGGGATCGCGCTGACGCGCCTGAAAAGCTTGTCGTTCTGTTTTGCGTTTAGTCGTTACACCGTCCGTCGTCCGAACGCCCTTCGGGCGGCCGCCCAACCGGATTTCCCAATCGCACGACACGCTGTGCGCGTCGTTTCATTTGCGCCCGTTGAATATTTGACGTATGGAAAACGAAAGGCCGTCCTTTTTGCAAGGACGGCCACAAATATTGCGCGTAAACATACTTCCACGCAAGGTGCATCCGAAACAGACGCAGAGTATTTCGATAACCTCGCCGGTCTATCAAAGACGCATCTTTAGCGCGTTTTGTAAGTCCAAAATGCATTTCCGCACAAACCAAACTCCATGGAAAATCCAAGAAAGGGGGCCGCAGCCCCCTTCTTGGTCGTTTTAAGGGGATTGCAAAGGGGCAAGGCTCCCACGCGAATCCAGCGAAGCGATTCGTGTGGGAAAAGGAGGAACAACGGAACGGACGACGCCTGTCCGCCGCAAGCGGCGGACAGGATGAGGGATGTGGAGTTTGTTCCGACGCAGCTCCCCCTTGACGATTCTTTCTTTCGACCGTCAACGGCGCTTCCTTTCTCATAGGAGAAAAAAAGCGGGGTTGAAAACCTCCCTTTCTGGCAAGACAGAAAAGAATGGGCCGCCGGAGGCGCGCCCTTTGCCTTGCAAAGGAAAAGGGCGCTGAACAAGCTTACGACCAGATAAACCAGCAGAACAGGTAGCCGACGAGGACGGCCAGCAGCGTGAACGGCACGCCGATGCGCAGGAACTCCTTCGTCTTGACCTCGTAGCCCGCCTTGCGCAGGATACCGATGGCCGCGATATTGGCCGAAGCGCCGATGGGCGTCAGGTTGCCGCCGAGCGTCGCGCCGACGAGCAGGCCGAAGTACAGCAGATGCGGAGCGCAGCCCATGCGCGAGGCGATCCCGGCCACAACGGGCAGCATCGTCGCCACATACGGGATATTATCGATGAACGCCGAGAACAGGACAGAGGCCCAGACGATCAGCGTATACATCAGGAACAGGTTGCTGCCGCCGAGATTGACGAGCAGCTGGCTGATATCGTCGATAATACCGTTGTAGGTCAGCGAACCAATGACGATGAACAGACCCGCCAGCAGCAGAAGCGTCTGGAAATCGATCTCCGTGAGCGCGTTTTTGACCAGCTCAGCTTTCTTCTTGCAGACGAGCGTATAGATCATGCCGATCACGAAAACGCCCATGCAGATAAAGCCGTTCGTGAGCGCCGGGCGCTCCGGGATAAACGATGCCGCGATCAGCAGCACGACCGTACCCAGCAGCAGCACGCTCGGGACGCAGTCCTCGACCTTCGCAGGCTCGCCGACCGTGACGCGGCCGCGCTCCTTGCGGAAGATGAACATAATGACCGGCACCGTCGCCAGCGCGCCCAGCTCGACCGCCCAGAAGATACCGGGCTTGCCGTCCATGAAAATGAAGTCCACGAAGTTCATATTCGCCGCGCCGCCGAGCATGATCGAGGTCGTGTCGCCGACGAGCGTCGCCGCGCCCTGAAGATTCGATGAAACGGCGATGCAGATGAGCAGCGGAACGGGGCTTGTGCCGAGCTTCGTGGCGATGGCCAGCGCCACCGGCGCGACCATCAGCACCGTCGCCACATTGTCCACGAACGCGGAGATCAGGCCCGCGAACACAGACAGCGCCACCGCGACCCACAGGATGTTAGGCGTCTTTTTCAGCAGCAGGTCGGCCATGCGCTCCGGCATTCTCGACGCGATGAACAGCGAGACCGTGCCCATCGTACCGGCCAGCATCATGAGTACGTTCCAGTCGATCTGACCGAACGCCTCTGCGGCAGGCAGTGCGCCGGAGACGATCATGATCGCCGCCGAGGCCAGCGCAACGATGTAGCGCCACTTCGGCAGTGCGATCATGGCGACGTAGGTCGCGGCGAACAGCAGGATAACGAACAGTTTCATAGACAGCAAACTCCTCATTCAGGAAGCTCTGATGAAATGGCCACGAGCATTCGGCGAGAGATTTTGGTTCAAGGCAAGGTATGAAAAACGCAGGAATACTTTGTTTACCCGCAAGGGGTATGCCGCATCCGTAAGGCTCCTTCGTCGCCAACGGCTGCGCAATATTTCAAGTTTTTCATACCGCAGGATTGGGCCAAAAGATCCGGCGAAGGCCAACGGCGATTTGATCAGAGGTTCCTCTAAAATAAAATGCCTTTATACTGACGATGCGCGGAGGAAAAAGTTCCGTGCTTGCGGGAAAATTATTTGAAATTTTTCCGGCTCCCCATTGGCCAAAGCAGGCTGACGAGCAGCGCAATAGCACAGATCACACCGTACGGCACGAGCGACATACACAGGGCCGCCGCCGTCAGCGTCTTTGCGGCAAGGAACGAGATCCACGCTGCGCGGCGCTTCGACACCAGCAGCCAGATCCCCGCCGCGACCGTCAGCGTCTCGCCAATGCCCGCAAGCAGGAGCAGCGGAGCCGTGCGGACGATCATATCGAGCGTGTCGCGGACGAGCTCTGCGTCGCCCATGATCTCGCTGAGCATGTCGTAATAAAGCTCCTGATTCTGAACGACGAGCTGCATACTGAACATCGACGTCGCCAGAAACGCCGACGTAATGACGCAGATGATGAACCACGCCGTCAGGCCGCCCTTCATATGCACGCCGTACCGGTCGCGCCAGACGCTGCCGCGGATGGGTCTCTGCGAATACGCATCCGGAGCCGGGCGGAAGCCAGGCTCTGCGCCGACCGGCGCGGAATAGCGGTATGTATCGTAGGTCTCCTGCGCGTCGGACGGCTCGTCCCACGGGGCGCTGTAGCCCGGGTCGCCGCTGTCGTCCGCAGAGCGGCCCTGCCGGGGCGGCGTATAGCCCGCGCGGTTGGGCGTATCGTCAAAGATCGGCGCGTAGCGTCCATTGCCGGAAGCGGCCGCTCCATTCGAGCCGGCGCTGCCGGGCGCGTCCTGTTCCGGGCTGCGCGCAGGCGAGGTATAACGCTTGACGAGTGCGCCGCACTCCGGGCAGATCAACGTTTCATCGGATACCTGCTTGCCGCAGTTATAGCATGTCTGCATATTCTGCCTCCTGTTTCTTGTGTGTGTTTTTCTATTCTACGGAAAACGCGCCGGAAAGTCAATCGAAGAAAGTCCAAGCCCGCGCAAAAGGCAGGAAACGCGCAAAAAAGAGCCTCCCCGAAGGGAGGCTCTCTCTTTTGCTTAGGACTTGGAAAGTCTCAATGAAGATTAGCCGTAGTAGTAAGCTGCGACAACCGCGCCGTTGGCGTCGAAGATCAGGGAGACGTTCTTGCCATCGAGGTTGGTCTTGTTAACAGTGTTGTCACCGGAGACGTTGAAGAACGCAACAACGGAGAAATCAACGATCTTCGCGTTGGCGATATCTGCACCGTACCAGTAAGTCGTCTTGTTGATCTCAAGTGCGTGCAGCGTGACAACATAGTCGCTGGTGGTAGCCTTCGTGACAGACACAGCCAGGCCATTTGCATTCAGAGTGACCGTGTAAACGCCAGCAGTCTTATCCTTGAAGACTTCCTTGGTAGAGGTGATAACGCCGTCTTCCATGCCGTTCTCGCCGAGGACCTTCACAGCGTAGGTGTAGATGCCGGTGCCAGTGGAGATGTCATAGCTGGGCTGGCCGCCTGCGTAGTAGACCTGCTTGGTGGAGGTAGTGGGCTGCGGGTTCAGAACGTAGACCAGAGCAACCTTGCTGCCGCTCATGATGTACTGGATGTCAGCAGCAATCAGAGTTGCCGGGACATTCTCGTAACCCGTGACGGAGGTGTAGGTAGCGTTGGGAGCATAGCCGTTCTGATACAGGAAGATGGTGTCAGCAGTGACCTCGAGAACGGGGATCTTCGTGTTGGTTCCGTCGTAGATGAACTTGGAGCCCTTGACGATGATAGCGTTCTTGACCTGCTTTGCACGGCCCGGGATGTTGATGTCGTAGCTGCCATCCTCGTTGACAACGTAGTCAACCAGCTGGCCATAGTAGTAGCTGTAGAACTTGGAGCCGGACCACTGATACTGGAAGCCGAGGCCCTTGAGCATATCGTCATCCAGAGAAGCGATGAAGTCAGCAGCCTTGACAGCCTTGCCAGTGTTTTCGTTGCCCGGCAGGATAGCGGTGATGGTGTTGACAGTGATGTCAGTCTTCTCACCAGCCGGAGTCACAACAGTCGCGTAGACAGTGCCGTCGCCCTTAGCATAGTCGATGTACAGCTTGTCGAGCACAGCGTAGTTCGCCGGAGCGAGATAATCCGTGGTGCCGATGACGTTGCCATAGGAGTCATAGATGAAGGTGTAGGCAGCCCAGCAATCCTTGACAGCGCGGTCTGCTTCGTAAGCATACTTCACAGCGACCGGAGTCTTGGTGCCATCGACAAACATGTTCGCAACAGCGGAGATGTTGTCAATGCCGGTGAGCTTAGCAACATCAGTCTTGGCTGCTTCCATGTTCACGATCTCGATGCCGAGAACGCCCTGCTTGTCAGGAGTAACAACGCCCTGAACCAGGACATAGTCGCCAGCGGCGAAGTTCTCGGTCACGAAGCCGGTGTTGGGAAGGGTAGCCTTGACAGCGCCCGTGTTGTAGTCAGCGTTGTTGGAACGCATCCAAACAGTAGCGGTGACATAGCGCGGGGTCTGAAGGTGGTTTCTGCCGTCCTTGACTTCAGCCTTGACGTCAGTAACCTGAGCCAGATAGGTGTTGATGTGGACAATGCGATACTCAACAATCTTGGTGTCGGGAGCAGTGATCGCATAGATCTCGGTCAGCTGGCCCTGAGCACCGGTCTTGCTGCTGGTGGTGTCCTTGATGACTTCGTAGTCGGTAACGTACTTGCCAGTTGCCGCATCAAGCTTAGTCTTTTCAACGCCGTCGGTCCAAGAGGTAGCGCCCGGCTCAGCCAGATGCTCGGCCTTGTACGCCAGCTCAACGCCCAGATCGTCATAGACGGTGCAGCCATCGACCTGCGTCGAATAGGTAGCGACGGGGGTGTCAACGTAGTTCGCGATGACAACTTCCTTGCCGTGGTTGGGGTAGTTGTTCGGATAGAAGGACCACTTGTGGCCCGGACGGCCGAAGTGATCGACAGTCAGCTCGACGCGCAGGTTCCACTCGTTAGCCAGCAGCTTGCCGGTGAAGGTAGCCTTGGAGTCGCCGATGAAAGCAACATTCGGGCCGATGGTGACGACCTTGCCGTACTCAACAGTGGAAGTCTGCAGAGCATTCAGCATGATCTGTGCAGCGTTGTCACGAGTCAGACCCTTGGTGTAGTCGAAATCGTTGCCAATGCCGTTCAGCAGGCCGATTGCACGAGCGAGGTTTCTGGTTCTGACGGAGTAGCCGGTGCCAACCAGGCCCTCTTCCTTGGCGTCGAAGCCGAGAACGACCAGAACCATCTTCAGGAACTGGACGCCGGTGACGTCAGCGTCAGGAGCGTACTTGTTGTTGCCAACGCCAGCGATGATGCCGGTGTGGTAGCAGTAGGAGATGAAGCTCTCTGCCCAGTGGCCGGACACCACGTCGGTGAAGTTGGCCGGGTCATAGAGTTCCTTGATGTTGGTATCGCCATTGTCAAACATAGCGATGATCTTGGCAGCTTCTGCACGGGTGATCACCTTGCCGGGCTTATATTCGCCGTCGGTGTAGCCGTCCAGAACGCCGATTGCGGAGAGAACATCGACAGCCTCGGTATGGGTGACATCCTTGGCGTCTTTGAAGTCCGCAGTGGCTGCACTCGCAATGGTGGCAAAGCTCAGAATGGTAGCAATGGCCAGAACGAGAGCAAGAACCTTTTTGAAGTTCTTCATTGAGTTTTCCTCCTTGTAATTTTTAGTCGTTGTGTTCTCCGCTGCATAGCAGGCGCATGGCACAACTACTATCTGCCGGTATCATAATTCAAACCCTCCCAAAGGTCAAGAGGCCGGGAGGGTTTGTAATCTGATTGTAACAAAGCGGGGTTTATGTAACATTCGGGGACATGCCCGCGCGAAAACGGAAAAACGCCGCGCGTTCCGGCCCTTCCGGTTTCAATGGCAGCACCGCACAATTCGGCAGGCCGCCCTTCCGGGCTTAGATGTACTGCTGCGTGACGACGTCAATGATGCCGCGCGTGGTGATGCGCAGCGTCGGGATGACGGGCAGCGCCATGAAGCTCAGCGTCATGAACGGGTCGATGCCGTGGCCGACGCCCAGCGCGTGCGCGGCGTCCTTGGCGGCCTCGAGCTTTTCATTGACCTCGACCAACGGCGAGTCGCTCATGATACCGGCCAGCTCCAGCACCAGCTCGCTCTTTACCTGCTCGTTCTCCGTCACGACAATACCGCCGTGATTCTCCACGATGCGGTTGACCGCAAAGGCCATATCCTTCGAGTTCGTGCCGACGACAATGATGTTATGCGAGTCGTGGGAGATCGACGTTGCGACCGCGCCGGATTTCAGGCCGTAGCCCTGAATATAGCCGAGGCCGATATGGTGCGTATTCTTGTGCCGCTCGACGACGGCAATCTTGAGAATGTCCTTCTCCGTGTCCACCTTGTCGGCGTAGCCGTTGTCGGTGGTGACGATCTCGCCGGGGACCATGCCGATGACCGCGCGCGGACGCACGTCGCGGAAGTCGTCCTCCGTCAGCGGCGTGACATGGAAGGTGTCGTGGGCGCGCTGGTCGAGATACTGCTCGATCTGCGGCTTCGGGAAGTCCTTCAGCTGGCCGTGGTCATAGTACAGCACGCCCTTCTTAAAGACCATCTCCACGTTGAAGTCCTGGAAATTGTCAATGATGGCGAAGTCGGCCAGATAGCCGGGCGCGATGGCGCCGCGGTTGTTGAGCAGGAAGTAGCGCGAGGCGTGATGGCAGGCGGCCTTGACGGCGATGATCGGATCGACGCCGTATTTGTTGATGGCCTCGCGGCAGATATAGTCAATGTGGCCCTTTTCGAGCAGGTCGCTCGGGTGCTTGTCGTCGGTGCAGAACATGCAGCGGTCGGCGTACTGCGGCGTGAGCAGCGGCGCCAGCGCCTCGAGATTGCGGGCGGCGGTGCCCTCGCGGATCATGATGAACTGGCCCCGGCGGAGCTTGGCAAGCGCGTCCTCGATGTCGGAGCACTCGTGGTCGGAGTAGACGCCCGCGGCGATGTAGGTGTCAAGATCCTTGCCGGTGAGGCCCGGCGCGTGGCCGTCGATCTTCTTGTGGTGCGCCTGCGAGGCGATGATCTTCGAGACGACCTCCGCGTCATTGTGGATAACGCCGTAGGCGTTCATCATTTCCGCCAGACCCTGTACGCGCGGATAATCATAGAACGAGTCGATGGCGCGGTAGTCGAGGTTTGCGCCGGATTCGTCCATCGGCGTCGCCGGAACGCAGGACGGCAGCATGAACCGCACATCGATCGGCAGGCCCTCGGTGGCCTGGAACATGTAGTCGATGCCGTCGGTACCCATGACGTTGGTGATCTCGTGGGGGTCGGTAATGACGGTGGTCGTGCCGTGCGGCAGGACGGCCTTCGCAAATTCACGCGGAGAAACAAGACTCGACTCGAGATGGATGTGCGCATCGACGAAGCCCGGGCAAACGATCTTGCCGGTCATGTCCAGCTCCTGTTCGCCCTCATATTCGCCCATGCCGACGATCAGGCCGTTTGCGACCGCGATATCGCAGGTACGCAGCTCATTGGAGAATACGTTCACATAGGTCGCGTTCTTGAGCACCAGATCGGCCTTTTCCCGGCCGGAGGCCGCCTCGATCACGCGCTGCTTTTTCAGCAGCTTTCTCTGAATTTTTCCTGCATAGCTTTCCATGGGAGCCGCCATTGTAAGATCCGTCCTTTCGTGTTAAGCAATTCTTGTGGCTTATATTAGCAGAGATTATAGCACTGTTCGCCGTTTCTGTCCATGTTCAAATTCAACGAATTAAACCGCAGTTTTTTTCCGTTTTGCCCGTGCGCGTGACAAGCCGCGTGCGGTGTGGTATAATGTCAGAAAAGAATGCGCGCACGGCGCGCACGGAAACGGGGCGTTTTCATGAAGCTTCTCATGCATATCTGCTGCGCGCCATGCGCAAACATGCCCATCGACGCGCTGCGCGCCGACGGGATCGACCTGACCGGCTACTGGTATAATCCGAATATCCATCCCTTCACCGAATACCGCGCCCGGCGCAACTGTTTGCAGGAGTACGCGAAAACCATCGGGCTGCCGCTTCTGGTGCGCGACGACTACGGCCTGCGGCCCTTCGTCCGCGCGGTCGCGGAGGATATCTCCGGCCGCTGCGTCAAATGCTATGAAATGCGTCTGTTCGAGGCGGCGCGCATGGCAAAGGAGGGCGGCTTTGATGCCTTCACGTCCTCGCTTTTTATCAGCCCCTACCAGCAGCATGAGCTGATGCGCGATGTGGCCTACCGCGCCGCCGAGGAATACGGCGTACAGTTTTATTATCAGGACTTCCGCCCCATGTTCCGCGACGGTCAGACCCGCGCGCGGGAGCTGGGCTTCTATATCCAGAAATACTGCGGCTGCGTGTTCTCCGAGCAGGAGCGTTATCTGAAGCCCTCCAAGATTCTGCCCTGAGGGCCTCCGGCGGCCCATTCGGATGCGCCGAAGGCGCGGTGTGTCTCCGACGGCCCATTCTTTTCTGTCTTGCCAGAAAAGAATGGGGAGAAAAGAGGCGCTGGAGAACGAAATAGCGCTTCGCGCAGAAAAAACTTGTCGTTCCGTTCTGCGTGTTTTCGTTACACAAGCCGTAGTCCGAACGCCCTTCGGGCGGCCGTCTGATCGGGTTTCCCAAGCGCACGATAAACTGTGCGAGTCGCTTCATTTGCGCCCGTTGAATATTTGACGTATGGAATTCCGCCATCTCCGATATTCGGAGGGGTAATGGTTCCAAGGAAGAGGAATCGCCTCTTCCTTGGTCGTTTTAAGGGGGTTTGCAAAGGGGGGAAATCGAAATCCCCCCTTTGCTATTCTTTCTTTCGACCGTCAACGGCGCTTTCTTTCTCATATGAGAAAGAAAGCGGGGTTGAAACCGTCCCTTTTCTGACAAGCCAGAAAAAAGTATGCCGCCGGAGGCACGCTCTTTGCCGCGCAAAGGAAAGGTCCTGAATGCCGCCCCTACGGATGCATTCCGTTAATAAAAGCCAAGCCCGAAGGCCTTCGCCTCCGGGCTCCCTTTCTTATTGCAGCGGCAGCACATACGTCACGCCGCAGATATCCGCGCAGCGGATGTTCTCTCCGGCCGTCAGCGCGCCGGAATCGGAAAACGCTTTTGCCCAGCCGTTTCCGATGCTGCTGCGCACGCTCAGAGGCTCCGCCTCCGTGACCGTCCCGTCCGCGCAGCGCAGCACAAGCACGGCGTCGATCACGCCGTCGCCGTCATAGTCGATCACCGTCACGACCGCGCCGTAGGGCAGCTCGCTCAGCACGCCCGCGTCCGCAGCGTTGTAATCGAGATAATACTTTGCCTCCGCGCCGAGGCTCAATCCCGCCTCCGCGCAGCGCTCCTCCAGCTTTCCCGCGTCCATCACGGTCAGCGAACGTTCCGTGACCGACTCCGCAGGCGACCCGAGCAGGTGTCCGTTCCGGACGTAGATGTCCACCCGATGTCCGACCAGACCAAGGCCCGTGGACACGGCGAACTCCTTATGTCCCTCCAGCTTGGTAATGCCTTTTTTCAGCGCCGCGTCCGTCTGCGTCAGATCGGCGCACTCGTTTCCGGTCAGCACCGCCGTATAGCGCACCGCGCCGAAGCGCTCCTCCAGATAGGTCTTGGGATTCATCAGCTCGTCGAGCACATACCTCGCCTCGCCGTCCTTCGCCGGACACTGCATCGCGTTATAAATGAGCAGGCACGCGTCGTCGCGCGTCAGCGGCTCGTCGTACCGCCCCGTAAAGTTGTGATAAACGCCGTTTTCCTCGGCGTCGGCATTGACGCGCGCAGCCCAGTCCGCGCCGCTGTAGCGCGCGGAATCGAAGCCCACCGCCGCCAGCAGCATCTTGGCCAGCTCCTGCGCCGTCACATTGTCCTTCGGCCGAAACCGTCCGCCGGAGCCGCCGACGATGCCTTCGCCGGCGCAGTAGGCGATATAATCCTTCGCCCAGCTGTCGTTCGTATCCGCAAAGGAGATCCATGAGGCAGGCTCGGGCGTATCCGTGCAGAGAAACGCGATCAGCTTCGCCGTCTCCGCGCGGGTGATCGGTGCGTCGGGCCGGAAGCTCCCGTCCTGATACCCGCCGATCAGCTCCAGTTCCACCAGCATCTGCACCGCATAGCCGTTGCGGATCTCCGCCTGATCTGAAAACGCCGTATTCCGCTCCGCAGCGCCAGCCGGCAGCGCCAGCAGCACGAGCAGGCACACCGCCAGCATCGCGCAAAAAATTCTCTTCATTTCCGGCCCCTCCTTTTGTGGACAGTCCTTCCGTTTTTTCCAGTATAAGCAGTTGGGGCCGGAAGCGCAAGGGTCTGCGCGGGATTGTAACATAATTGTAACGAAGCCGTCTTTCCTGTGCAAAAGCTGTGATATTCTGTGGATAAATGTTGAGAAAAGCGGGAAATCCGGTCAGTTATCCACAGGCTCTCCCAGCCGGAACAGGTAATTCATCAGACTGAACGCCGCCGTGAACGGCCGCATGAAATTCCACACGCCCAGCCCGTGCAGCCCATATTCCGCCGGGAGACGGAACTTCGCAAGGCAGCTGCGCGGGTCCTCGAACCAGACCTCGTGTACCTGTCCGTCCGAGCCGGTGTATGTGAACCACGGCGTCTGCGCCGTCTCATCGAAGCGGATCTCCGCGCCGACGCGCACCGCGAGCTGCACCGCCGCCTCGTTCCCGATCAGCTCCGCGCGCGTGCTGCCCGCCTGATACGGCAGCGTCCAGTCGTAGGCGTAGTTCGGGAAGCCCATGAAGATTTTCTCCGGCGGCATCTCCGAGACCGCGTAGTCCAGCACGCGCCGGACTGCCGCCAGCGGCGCGACGGCCATCGGCGGGCCGTAGGTGTAGCCCCATTCATAGGACATCACCAGCACATAGTCGGCGTTCCGCGCGAGCTTCGCGTAATCATGGCCCTCGTAGAGGATACCGGGCTGATCGGCGGAGGTTTTGGGCGCAAGCGCCGCAATCACGATCCCGCCGAGCCGCGAGACCGTCTGCCGCAGCGCGCCGACAAAATCGGCATACGCCTCGGCCAGCGGTGCGCCCAGAAACTCGAAGTCCACATCCACGCCCGCGTAGCCCTTGCGCTGCATCGTCCGCGCCGTCTCCTCGATCAATTTCTCCGCCTTTTCCGGGTCGAGCAGCACCTCCTCCGCCCGCAGGCTCGAAAAGCTCCCGTTCTCCATCAGCGTGGACAGGTGCATCAGCGGCATCGTTCCGTATTCCTCCGCCAGCGCGAGCAGCTCCGTGTCGTTCAGGTCGAACAGCCCGCCCTGCGCGGTGATCCCGTATGTAAACGGCGCGAGGTAGCCCGCGTAGGGCAAAATACCGCGCAGCACCGCCGGGCTTACGAAGGGATAGGCGTAGCCGTTCAGCGCCAGCGGACGGCTTTTTTCCTCCTCCAGCCGGATCACCAGCACCTGCCCCGGATAGATGCGGCTGCTGCCGCCGAGATTCGGATTGTTCCGGTAGAGCGTCTGCACCGTCACGCTGAACTGCCGCGCAATGGAATACAGACTGTCGCCCGCGCGCACCGTGTACGTCAGCAGCGGCCGCAGGATCAGCAGGCTCTGGCCCACTGCCAGCCGGTACGGCTCCCGCAGGCCGTTGTAGCGGGCGATCAGTCCCGGCGCAACGCCGTGCATCCTTCCGACCGAGTAGAGCGTATCGCCGCGTTTTACCACATGGATCTCCAAAAACATCACCTCCCGACACTCTATGCGCACGCCGCGCTTGAGTTTCCGTTTCCGCGCGGATATACTATAATAAAATAAGGGACAGGGAGGCTTTGCCATGCCGGATCTGAAAGCGCTCGGCGCGTGGGCGCCGCTGCTGGAAAAGGAGCTGCACGCACCGTACTTTGAGGAGCTGCAAAAAAAGGTCGCGGACGCTTACGCGCACACGGCCGTTTTTCCGCCGGAGGCGGACGTATTCCACGCTTTTTCCCTCACGCCGCCGGAACGGGTGCGGGTCGTGATCCTTGGGCAGGACCCGTATCATGAGCCGGGCCAGGCGCATGGTCTGGCCTTCTCGGTGCAGAAGGGGGTGAAGCTGCCGCCGTCTCTGCAAAATATCAGCAAGGAGCTGCAAACCGCCCTCGGTCTGCCGCCGCTTTCCTGCGGCTGTCTGACGCCTTGGGCGCGGCAGGGCGTTTTCCTGCTCAACACCGTCCTGACCGTCGAGGCCGGCAAGGCCAACAGCCACCGGGACTTCGGCTGGCAGCGCTTCACCGACGCCGTCGTCGCCTCCGTCGCGCAGCTTCCGCAGCCGGTCGGCTTTGTGCTCTGGGGTGCGCAGGCGCAGAAAAAGGCCGCCGTCTGCAAGACCTCGCCCTATCCGCGCCTCGTGCTGGAGGCTCCGCATCCAAGCCCGCTCAGCGCCTACCGCGGATTTTTCGGGAGCCGCCCGTTCTCGCAGCTGAACGCGTTTCTGCGCGCCCATGGCGAGCAGGAGATCGACTGGACGATCTGAGCCGGCTCTCAGTGAAGCAGATAGCTGATCCCAAGCAGGATATACATTGGCCCGAAGCAGTATGCCATGAACATTTCCCGGTGCGGCACCTTCTGCGTGAAGCAGTCGGTCAGCAGCAGAATTTCGCAGAAATACGCCGCCGCGCCGAAGAAATAGGCGATGGCCTTGAGCAGATACCGGCAGGGGAGATGGAACAGCGACACCAGAAACAGCACCGCCGCCGCGCCCACCGCGAGGTTGCGCAGCAGCAGGATCAGATGCTCCGCGCGCGGATGGTGACTTCCGGCAAGCAATTCCTCCTCAGAGAAAGCCTCCTTCAGCTCCAGCAGGTTTTCGGCAAGCTGTTTCAGTCCGTTCGGCATAAAACTCCTCCCGCGGCACATTTTTACCTGTATTATAGCAGAGCAGCGGCGATTTGCCTATGGGAAAATGTGAAAAAGTATAAAAACATTTTCAACCCCGCTTTCTTTCTCGTATGAGAAAGAAAGCGCCGTTGACGGTCGAAAGAAAGCATAGTCAAGGGGGAGTTTCGATTCTCCCCCTTGACAATCCCCCTTAAAACGACCAAGAAGGGGGCTACGGCCCCCTTCCTTGGATCATCCCCGGAGTTTGATTCGTGCGGAATTTACTTTCGGATCAACAAAACGCGGTACAGATGCGGATTTGGCAGACCGGCGAGGTTATCGAAATACTCTGCGCCTGTTTCAGATGCATCCTGCACGGCAGTGCTTGTTGCGCTATGGCTTTTCGACTTCCATACGTCAAATATTCAACGGGCGCGAATGAAACGACTTGTACGGCGTGTCGTGCGCTTGGGAAACCCGATTGGCCGGCCGCCCGAAGGGCTTTTCTCGCGGGACGCACGATCGGTGAATGGTACGCAGAAGCAAAATGCCTTTTCAGGCGCGACAGCGCTATTTCGTTCTCCAGCGTCTCTTTTTTGCATACTTTTTTCTGACAAGCCAGAAAAAAGTATGCCGCCGGAGGCATCCCGCGCCGATTAGTGCAGAAAAAATATGGTCTGCGGCGCAAAAAGCACGCCTTCGGCGTGCAAATAAAAAAACCGTCGCAGGACAAGCCTACGACGGTTGGCAGGGGATGAGGGATTCGAACCCCCGCAAACGGAGTCAGAGTCCGGTGTGCTACCGTTACACAAATCCCCTATTTGTACTCTGCGTCAAAACGCAAGTATTATTATACTGAGATTCGCAAAAATGTCAAGACTAATTTCATCGGTTTTGCAAAAATTAAGGTGAGAATATTTTTCGTGCGCGAACGGCGAAAATGCACTGGAAATATCCCCCGCCGCTTCCAGCCTTTTTTCGGCTGGGATGCGGAAGCCGCCGGAAAACCGCGCCCGCGCATTTTCTGACAAGGAAACGCCGCATGTTTTTGCTAATCCCCTGTCCGACTGAATTTCGCGGAGACAGGCATATTAAGCACTGTGAGATTTGGCGCAGGAGAGGATGCTTGATGATGAAACAAATCAAAAATCGCGTGCGGCAGCTCGGCGTGACGCTGACGCTGCTGGCGCTGCTGGTCACGCAGGCGCTGGCTGCCGTGCCCGCATACCTGATCCCCGGCGGGAACACGGTAGGAATCAAATTATATACGCGCGGACTGGTTGTAACGGCGGTCTCCGACGGCATGGCCGCACAGGCCGCCGGACTTAAGGCCGGGGACACGATCCTCGCGGCGGACGGCGACCCCGTCCGCACGGCGCAGAGCCTCTGCGCGCACCTTCAGGAGGGAAAGCCAGTCGTTCTGACGGTACTTCGCGGCGAACAGGAGGCAAAATTCCTCGTTTCGCCGGAGAAAACGGAGGACGGCTGCCGCCTCGGTCTGACGCTCCGCGACCACATCGCGGGCATCGGGACCGTCACCTATTATGACCCGGACAG
>ENA-ORNK01001492-ORNK01001492.1-human-gut-metagenome-genome-assembly--contig:-NODE-1492-length-17947-cov-3.272524_pt1 | contig 17947 bp, 27 predicted proteins | sample MGYA00242115_ERZ509022 | MGnify/ENA primary metagenome ERZ509022 (study PRJEB26280, sample SAMEA2338690) | human gut metagenome | biome: human gut; feature: human-associated habitat; material: faeces...
TAGCCGCTGCCGCCGGAAGTTTCTTCTGTCTGATGGTCCACCGTCATATAAACGGTGAAGTCTCGCACCGCATTCGTCAAGATGAGCTGACTTGCAGTAAGTTCGAGCTTCTGGTCAACCTGCACCTTGAGCGGGGAGACACTCGTCACCTTACCGAGGATAAAGCCGAAGGGTTTGCCGGCGGCTACAGCCTCGACCGCGGCGCGCTTTACGTTTTCTAAAAAACCGTTCATATCAAGTGACAAATGTACCACCTCGCAATTTCAGGTCCATCAGGTGTTGCTCTTGCTTGAACTTGTGCGTCACCGATTCGACCAGTAGGTAGCTCTGGACGTTGATGTCTCCGAGCCCCAGCTTAACAATAACGGACGAGCCCGCCCGGACTCTCGTGTCGCCGAGCGCGTCGGAGATAGAGAGCGAGCGGGTTTTTGTGTTGTAGAGCTTTAGGAGAGCCTCTGCCTTTGCCGCGCCGCTTGCGGAGAGCTCGACGGTATCGGTGTATTGCAGAAGGCCCCACTTGTTGATGTTCGAGCTGTCTTTCGCAATGAAGATTTCGCGCTTGCCCGAATCCTTGTTCTCAAATGTAATCTTGATTTGGTTGTAGGTCTGCTTGTCGATGGTACTCGAATAGGAGTACTCGCCGATAGTGTCGGCGTCGATAAGCAGATTCAGCTTCATGCTCTCAATGTCCTGCAGCGTCAGCTTGCCGACTTTATCGTAGAGCACATAGAGCTTAGTTTTCGCCCGCAGTGTTTCATCAAGCGCATTCTGGGCGATGTCAAAGAGCGTGGCGTTGTCCTCCGTCCTCGAGCCGATAACGTACCTCGTGTCCTCAAGAGTTCCCACGCTGAGGCCGAAGTCCTCAGCTATCATCTTGATAACGTCGCTCGCTTTCTTGTTCGAGTAGACATAGGTGTCCTTATTCTTGAAGTAGCGGAGCTGGTCGTAGGCGGTAACCTCGATAACGTTCGGCGTGCGGCCTGAGCGGCTCTTTGTAAAGACAAAGCCGTAAAACATGTCCGTCCCATCGACGGACAGCTTTACGGCGTCTCCTTCCTGAAAAGACAAGACGGAATCCTTTACCACGGAAAACTTGAGCTTTCCGGGAGAGCCTTTGCGGTCCCACGAAAGGCTGATACCTTCCTCAACGATGGGGTAGAGAATCGTGCTGCCGCTCTGAATGATTAAATCTACTTTACTCATGGAATCGTCAACACCTGCCCCGGGTAAATAAGGTTAGGATTCTTTATCTTGCCCTTATTCGCATTATAGATTTTTGTGTACTGCGCTCCGTTGCCGTAATACTTCTTCGCAATGTTCCAGAGACAATCGCCCTTCTTTACGGTATAGGATTTCGTCTTAGGCTTGCTCGAAGTCTCGCGCTTCTTCTCCTCCTTAATAGTCGGCTTGCGCGCAGCTGCCGCTGGTTTCGTAACCGTGACGGTCTTCGTCGCATAGTCGATATACTGCTTGAGCGTTACCGAAACGGTCACGTCAGGGCCTTTTGTGGCGTCCTCTGTGATGTTGTAGCTCTCAAGGCTTACTTTCATATTCGTGTCGAACAGAAGTCTCCCAGAGGGCGACACACGGCTCACGATGAAGCGGAACGGAGTCTTGCTTGTCATGTAGTTCTCGAAAACGCTGAGGTAGTAGTCAGGCTTGCGAAAGGAGTCCGCAAAAGAGTACTGCCCCAGCATAGGGAGAACAACGTCAAAGCTAATTTCGGTCAAGCCGGGAGAGCGCAGAAAGTTTATATCGCCCTCATTGACAAGGGTAAGCGTTTTGTTGTTCCCCTTGATTTTGGTCGTCAGCTTCTGCGGCGTAACCGGTAGAAGCAGACTCCCGAAGTAAAAGCTATACATTATTCATGCACCCCCTCAGCAGCGACCTCGAGCGCTTCCGCGAAGCCCTCGGTCAGAGTATTCAGCACGCCGTCAAGGTCCATATCGGAGTCAATGCGGTTAGTCATGCCGGTCATATCGATTTTGACCTCAGCGGTCGTGAAGCGGTTGATTGCTTCCTGCTCCGCAAGGTCTCTCATATACTTCAGGTCCTCGGTCGTTTCCTTCAAGGACGCGGCCGCGCTTCCCGCGCTGTCGTTAATGCCGGCGGTGTCTGCGCCGATACTGTCGAGAGCGGTCTGCTCTGCGGAACTGTCCGCCGCGGCGTCAGCCTTTGCCTGAGCGTAAGCAGCCTGCAAAGCGTCGACAGAAGAATTGAGCTCGGCTTTCAGAGAATCGATATGCGCGTCTCTTCCGGCCTTTGCACTGGCGAGCTCGCTCTCATACGCAGCAAGGTCTGCCGCGCGAGCGGACTTCGCAGCCTCGTTTTCCGCCGCGGCGGTTGTCGCGAAGGTTACATGCTCAATGGCGTCGATACTCACGCCGGGGATTTTATTCAGCACCCCGATGAACTTGTTGATAATATCGATAGCGCCGTTAATCATGTTCTGGAGAATCGTCAGTACAGAGACTTTCATATCCCCCATGAAGTTCGCGATTGCTACACCGGCTTTCTGCCAGCAGAGCTTGAGCTTGTCTACGAGGTCAATAACCCAGTAGACGCCGGTAAAGAATGCGAGCTTGACCGCATTCCAGCCGACGATAAGCGCGAGCTTGCAAATCTCCCACGCATTTTTAACGCCGCCGATAGACTGAATCCACCGATACATCGCCGCAACAAGTACGCCGATGATAAGGGCAATCCAGAGAATCGGATTCGAGAGGAGCGAAACAATAAGGGCCTGATTTGCCGCGACAGCCAGCCACTGAGCAGCGGCATGGACGACCCACGCAACGGCGAGAATGCCGACCGTAGTAGCCAGCCCCACGAGTACCGCACTGACCATATCTGCGTTCTCCGTGAGGAAGGCGACGATATTATTCAGCCACGAGACGATGGTCGTAAGGACCGGCAGAAGCTGCTCAGCCATAATGTCGGTAAACTCGAGCCAGCTCTCGGAGAGAAGCCGGGTCTGGTTGGCGTAGCTATCCTGCGTGCGGGCAAAGTCGCCTTGCGCGTCGGCGGTCGTGCTCATAAGGTAATTGTACCGGAGCATGACCTGCTCAGCCTGAGACATTTCGTTGTAGGCCGTTGTGATACCCTGTGAGAGGGCATAAGCCTCGAGGTTGGCGACCGACATGTTAATGCCGAGCTGCTTCAAGGGCTCTGTCTCGCCGGAGATACCGGAACGGATTTTCTCGAAGGCGGTCTCAAGGTCAAGGTTATAGAACGACGCCATATCGCCGGCAAGGCCGACCATATCTTTCGACATATCTACAATGGCGTCGCCCGCAAGGCCGGAAGACTTGAGCATGGCACCGATAGTGCCGGCGTACCGCTTTGCGCTTACCTCGTTCATGCCGTAAGCGGCAAGACACTCTTTCGACCACGAGTTGATAGCCTCCGTAGCGCTTCCGAAAGTAACGTCGACGACGTTCTGGACTTCGGCAAGGTCGGAGGCATAATCAATTCCGGTCTTGATGGTATCGAGCGCCTTGCGGGCAATCATCACAAGCCCGATGGCTTTCGCGAGCCGGCTGAAGGCGTCGGTTGATTTATTCGTATGGTCTTCCAACTGGTCCAGCGCGGCACTTGCTCTCGCAAGTTCCTCGCGGGCCTCTTGAATAGAGGCGGTGTCGATAGCCCGTCCGGACGCGTCCTGCATAGCCTCGAAGCTATTAAGTACAATGTTCATCGCCTTATTGATACTCTTGAGCGGGCCGGTCATGCCGTCCGTAAGTACGAGCTGCGACTTGATAAGGGCCATAGGCCTCCTCCTTTCCGGGAATAGGCGCCGAGGCTTGACCCGGCTTTACCTCAGCGCTTTTTCCCGTGTTTTGCTTTGGACGCTTCTTTCTTCTCCTGCTCGACCTTTATATCGATAGCAGCGATAATGAACGCCTGCGTATACGGGTCCATGTCAAGGAAGACATTCGGCGGCCATTTGAACTTATGGAGACAGTAATAGACGTAGTTCGCCTCCGGGTCGTCTCTGAGTATTAGTTTTTTGCTTCTTCCACCATTTCGTCGCCGGACTGGAAGCCATTGACCTGCAGGACCTTAGTGGAGTAGTCCTCGAACTCGGCGGGGGTCAGCATAGTGGTGATAAGCTGCTCCGCGCCCATAACGCCATAGCTCTGCTGGAGCTCGGCGTCATTCAGATTCGGGAACACCGTGCAGCGGACGGCCACCTTTGCGAGGTAGGCATTTGCGTCGAAGTCCTGCGTAAACTGGCCCTTGCGACCGGGCACCGGGACGGTACGCATGCAGGCCTTTCTCAGACCAGCATTCTCCGCCGCGGTAATGCAGCAGATTTCCCACGGCATAGCCTCGCCGGTATCGGGGTCGATGAAACGGTCGGAAGCGATAAAGGTAACGTTGTCGATTTTCTTCGCGTTCTGAGCAAGGAACGCAGTCAGATTCTTAGCCATAGTAAAATACCTCCTGTTTTATGTTGGTTTACTGCATGCCGTTCAGCAAGCTAAAGGTCTCGGGCATTTCCCAGTCGTCGAAGGTGCCCTCGAGTTCCTCGTCGAGAGTCTCGGCGTCGGCGTCAAACTTCGCCAGAATGCCGCCCTTAGTGAGGCAGTTCTTCAAGATGATAGTCTGACGACCGACAGAAGCGGTCGGGTCTTCGTTCGCGACCTGAATATCGAACGTAGGCATAAAGCCGGTACGCTTATACTCGAGGAGCATTTTGCGGAAAACGGACTGGTTGTAGTGGGCGGTGCCACTCCACGTACCGGACCAGCCGGTCGGCTTGTTGCCCTTGCCGGACTTGCCGAGGATAGGCACCTCGGCTACGGAGATGTCCATTTTGGACTCGAAGGAATAGAGCTGCATGAAGCAGTATCTATTGCCGTCGGCCATCGTGACATACGCGGAAGCCTGAGAGCCCGCAATCGCGTCAAGCGCGTTCATAATAGGCTGAGCCATAATTCAAACCTCCTTACATGATAATGACGCTCAGACGATTATTTTTGTACGCGCTCTGTATTTAGTTGATTTTCTCCGCTTTAATGTGCGCATATTGCGTCTACTTCTCAAGCTAAATATAAAAAGAAAACGAGTATCAGCGCTGAAAAAGCGTCGATACTCGCTTTCTTTTTAGTCTTCGTCTTTTGACTGTTCGCCCATTGCCGAGTAAATGGCCTCTTTACAAAAACCATTAAGACTTTGACCTCGTTCTTCTGCGTAGGCTTTAATTCGGTCACGCTCGCCTTTCTTTACTCGAACGCCGAGCATGTCATAGGCGGCGGCCTCGTATTTCTTCTTAGCCTTTTTCTGAGCTTCGCTCACCGGCATTATTCTCACCTCCTCTAAACGTATTTATTATACCATGTTCAGCGTCTAACGTAAACGGTATATTTGCATAAAGAAATTCACAGAATCTCGGCGGTTTTGTCGGCTCGCGAAATCTAACGTATACGTTATAATGTTTATAGTGAGTGAATCACAAGACAATTTACGGAGGTACATGAAAATGAAAAGAGTCGATTTAACAAAGGTCGTAGAACAGTACAAAGAGCTTGCGAATCAAATTGCGCTTCTCGAAACGCAGAAAGACGCACTCGCCGACCATATCAAGCAAGCCATGGGCGAGACCGAAGAGCTTTGCGTCGGCGCACACATCGTAAGATACAAGACCGTCAAGTCCAACCGCTTCGACACAACCGCATTCAAGAAAGAGCATGCCGACATGTATGCAGACTTCTTGAAAGAGTCTACGAGCCGCCGCTTTACGATTGCGTAAGAAAGAGAGGGCGAGAATATGTTAAAGCTGAAATTGACACAGACCTATTATAGAGAGGTCGAAACGATTGAAGAGGCAAGCCGAGAGGTACGGTTGTATGTAGACCTCTTTGACCTCTCGGCAAGCGACTATGAAGACTGTGAGCTCTTTAACGAGCAAGGCCATAAGCTGGGCCGCTTCTCGTATAACGGTCGTTTCTGGCCTGAGAGCGAGGTGAGAGCATGAATACGCGAGTCTTCTTTGAGAAAATTCACAACGACGTCTCCGGGGTCGCTCGGTTGCTGGACCTGAGCGTGAGAGACGTCTTAGAGCTTGTCTACGATGAAGACGGCTTTAATCGCAAGGACTTGAAACGCATTAAAGACGCCTATCACCTGACAGACTCTGATATTTGCGAGATTCTCTTTTTGGTGTAAGCCCATAAACAAGCCCAGAACGTCCCGTATCGCGCCCGGACGTTCTGGGCTTATCCTTATACTCCATTGAGATAAAAACTCGATACGGGTCGCTGTGTGGCTCCGTGGGCGTCTTTAGATAATTAAAGACCGCCGTGAAGACTACGGCGGTCTTTAACTTACTTGCAACAGAGTGGACTGTATAAGAGAGTTCGGCGCATATCGGTGGGACAAAAAAGCCGCCGAAGACCAGCCGCTAAAAACAGACGGCCACGCAATGGACGATACGAGATACTTCATCCGTACTATGTTTAGCTGGCAAGTTCAGCTTTTAAGGACGGCGCTTCACCTCACTTTCTTTGTAAAAATTTTTGTGTCGACACAATAGCATTATACTGTTTGACTGTTTGAACGTGAGCTTATGTGCCTACTTTTGTCCTTTAGGACAGTACAATTTTACTAAAGGAGGTGCGCTGATGAACGCAGATACAATTCGAGTAAAAGAAGCGGCCGCTCGGCTCGGCTGCTCAGAACGTAAAGCCTATGAGATTTTACATAAGTTGAATGACGAACTGAAAGAGAAAGGCTATATCACTATCGCCGGTCGAGTTCCGAGGTCTTATTTTGAGAAAAGGTGCAGGCTTGATAGAAAAGAGGTTGAGTCATGCTAAGCGATAAGCAAATGACTCTGGCAAAATCTGCGCCAAAAGACTTCTTGAGTCAGTACAAGCCTGTACGACTGTTGGCGCAAGTCAGCTTAGAGCGCGCAGAGTGGTGGTCTGGTCGAGATGAAGAATTTTGCGCCGAGTTAGTTCGCGAGGCTCGTGAGCGTATGACTTTAGCCTCTGACATTGCCGGATTGATTGAAACGGTGGATATTTCAGACCAGTACAAGAGCCTTTTGAAATTGCGCTTTATCAAAGGGCTTACTGTTCTCTCGGTTATGGCCGAACTGGGCTTTACAAGTAAAAGATGGACCGACACGTTACAAAGCCGTGCATTAAAGGCTTTTGCGCAAGCGGTCGAGAAAGAGGTGGGCTATGCTAAATGATAAACAGATAGAACTCGCACGGACTGAGCCGAAAGCATTTTTAGAGCAGTTTAAGCTCTTGCGTACGAGATATGAAAATGAACTTGACCGCGTTAACTTTTGGCAAAATTGCGAGGTCGGAAAGGAGTATTGCAAGGCTTGTATCGCTCGAGCGCGCGAGCTTGTCAATTTAGAGGCCGATATTGCAGGCCTACTTGATACCGTAGAAATCAAAGAGGACTATAGACTTTTTCTGCGTTTGCGTTTTATCGCATGCCTGAGTATGCCTGAAGTATCGGCGAGAATGCTCATTACGCGCCGGTGGGCTCAGCGCCTGCAGAATAGAGCTTTATCGGCCTTCGCGCAATCGGTATGACTAATGAAGAATTAGCCTTAAAAATTCAAGCCGGCGAAGTTGAGCTTATGAGCGAGCTATGGCTTCAGGTCGATAAGTTCGTAAGACTGCGAGCTTATAATTTTGCCTCGGGTCAAGCGTGGTCAGAGAAGTGTCGTGCGGTCGGTATCACGCAAGACGACCTCTATTGCGCCGGCTATTTTGCGCTTGAGCCGGCTGTTAAAAGCTATGACCCTGAAAAAGGCGCTTTTATAACTATTTTCGGTTATTATCTTAAACGCACTTTTAGTAACGAAATAGGCGTGCATAAAAGCGGCGGAAAATGGTACGAAAAACCGGACGCACTTAACTCGGCGGTAAGTCTTCAAGAAACTGCGAGTACAGGCAAAGACGGCGACGAGCTATCTCTTGAAGCAATGATTGAAGACGAGCAAGCGCAAAAGCCGTTCGACGATATTGAAGACGCGCTCTATAATCAGGCTCTTCACAACGACTTAGAAGCGGCTCTCGACGGACTCAGACCGAGAGATGCGCAAGTAATTAGAGACCATTACTATAATCTGCTAAGCCCGGACGAGCAAGCCCAAAAGCTCGGCGTTTCTCGGTCTACGGTTAACAGCATTCGGACTCGCGCGCTCTTGCTGCTTCGGAAGCACGCGCGCCTTCAAGACTACCGCTCGCGTTTTCTTAACTCGACGGCTCTCACCGGTTTTAAGGCGTGGAAAGAGACAGGCATGAGTCAACAAGAGAGATTTATTATCAAGCTCGAAGAGTATGAAGAAAAACTCGGTCTAAAGTGAGTTAGCCTCACCTAACCAGAAAGGATATACTTATGCAAGAGATTTTACAATTCGCAAAAACTAAAGTGCCGGATGACTGGGCCAGCCGAAGTCTTGAAGAGCGTCTCACGTACTGGCAAAGCCCGATTGACGACCCAGCTGAAACACGCCGAACGATATGCGCCGTTGAGGTCTGGTGTGAGTGCCTCGGTCGCAATCGAAAAGACCTCACGCAGAGCGAGGCCCGAAAGATAAACTCGGTGTTAAAGCGTTTGCCCGGATACCATTTCTCGAATTCCGCGGACTGCGGCCCGTATGGTCGGCAAAGAGCTTTTGTTAGCGAGGCTTTGCCGAAACGCTGGACCCGAATTGCCAGTATGAACAAGTAGGCTTTAGGCCCTCTCGTTTCGGCGAGAGGGTCTTTTCAAACCGGCGCCGGCGTGCTTTTAGGTAGTTGGTAGTCCGTCGGAGCGAATTTTTCTTATATATACATGTAATGCGAGGAGGCGACGGGATTGCGTCGAGTGTCCCTTTACTTTTTCAAAAAATGTTTTTAAGATTTTTCGACTACCAGTACTACCAAGTAGCCAAAAGCATTGATATATAAGGCTTTTTCGAGGTAGCAGAGTAGGTAGTTTGCTGGTAGTTCGAGCAAGGCTAAACGCCTAAAAGTGCTACTCGAGAAATCTGAATTTTGAAAAAGGCGCCTTCCGGCCGCTCGGGCTTGAAAACTGGCTGTGAAATAGAATGCGCAGAGACAGAAGAGCAATATGCCGTACACATACAAGAGCCAACCTCTGTATATAGGCTTGGCCGTCTGCGAACGCCCGTATTTCGTTATATTTTGAACTCGGCACCTATAAGAAACTTTTAATAAAAACGCTAAAAGTCCGAGCGTTTTGCCGGCTCGCGAAACTTACTAAACGCGTTAAAATTATAATCAAGAGAGGTGATTATGATGACTAACGAGGAATTAGTATTGCGAATTAAAGCCGGCGAGACTTCTTTGATGGACGAGCTTTGGTCGCAAGTTTATAAGTTTGCGTATACGCAGGCTGGCAAGTTTTTCAATGCTTATGCTGACCGCTGCCAGTCTTTCGGCCTTGAACTCGAAGACATTCAGCAAGAGAGCTTTTTTGCAATTTATAAGGCCGTTGAAGGCTTTAAGCCGGAGCAAGGCGTTGTCTTTTTGACTTACGCTGGCTACTGCTTAAAAAAAGCCTTTTTCGATATGACAAAGATGAACTATAAAGGCTGGCAGAAAAATGCGGTCCGTAGCTGCTCTTGCAGCCTTGACGCGCCCATTTCTACTAACGACAGCGAATACAGCCTTGCAGATACGCTCGTAAGCGAAGACGACACCGAGGGCAAAGTCGTTGAAAAGGTTTACGCTGAAAATCTTAGCCGAGACATCGCGGAGGCCGTTGGCGCGCTTCGTACAAGCTGGCAAGACGTGATACACTCCGTTTACTTTATCGGCTTGCGACCGGCTGATATTGCACGCGCCGAAGGTTGCGCACGAACAGTCGTCTCAAAAAAGCACCGCTCGGCTCTTGCGTACCTTGCGCAAAGTCCGGTACTTCAAGCCTATAGAATCTGACTGCAGAAGAGCGTAAACGCGCTCTTTTGTTTTGCTTAGTTGCGCAAGCGCAACTGCCTTTTTATGAGACCTTTTGAGTTTTTCTTATACGCGCGCATGCGCACGTGTTTTTTGCGCTATTTTTTGTTTCAGTTTTTCATGCTTACGAGCCTTAGCCTAAACGATAAAATAAAAAGAGATTTTAAGAAAGAGGTGTAAAACCATGAGAATCAAAGAAATCATTGACGCTCGCAATCGCATGTCGAAACAAGCGAACGAGGCGCGTACGTCTTGGTGCAAAAAGTACCTCTCGGCAGACGCGCGCCAGAACTATACGGAAAAGTACATTTCCGAAAAGCTGTCCGCCGAACTTGCAGAAATCGCCGAGACAGAACACTCGGCAAACGTTCGTTTCAACGAAGAACTCGTTGCCGAGTCTGAGGCGCTCTTCGAGGCGGCTAAGCGCAAAATCGTACCGACATTCGAAAAACCTGACGACTACGCAACGCAAATTGCAAATGCGTTGACCATGTTGAAAATGCTGCCTCTTAACGAAGACAACGTTGAGCTGGTATTCTCGCCTTTTAAGGCGGACTATGAGCAAATGCGTGTTTTTGACCATATCGTTAGTACTCTTGACCGTCACGCCTGCGAGATTGAGCATAGACAGCCTTATAACTATGCGAGAACTTTTGCTAAAACAAGAGAAGCGTCCGGAAAGCTCGCCTACTATGATGAGCTTAGAGAAATTGCTAAGCTACTTTTCTTGCACCCGAAAACAGAGCGTGACGTAATTCGTGCTGGCGCAGACGTATACGTTAAAGAATACGCGGACGGCTATGACGAGATAACCGGTCAAGCGCGTATGCTTGAACTGGCTGAAAGCGAGGTGGTCTAAATGACATTTGCAGAACTTCAAAACGAGGCTCAAAAAATCTATAAGAGAGCCCGGACGGAGGCTGAGCGCGTCGAGAGCGAGAAGGCACATATCAGAGAGGTATATACACCAAAAATCGCCGCCGAGAATTGCGCTGACGAAGATAAGGCCTTTTCGTCATTCGTAAATGACTGCGCGGATGAATTTGAAAGTAAAGTGCGCGTGTGCTTGGCTAAGTGTCGAGAAATCCTTGACAAGACCCTTTCGGCCGCGCCAACGAATGAGCAGCTAAACCTGCTCCATGTTATTTCAATGCGAGGTGAGTCTGTTAGCGAAAACGAGTTTGCGCGTCTGTGTTCTCTACTGGCGACGAATTATCAAGCTACAAAGGCCTTGCAGGCTATCGCAAAGAAAAATAATGCGCGTATTCATCTGTCCGATAAGTATGACTTTGAAGCACTGACCGCAAGCCTCGAATGGCTTGAAAGTTATCTATCTGACCGCGTTCGAGATTTGAGGTGCTTTTCGGGTCACAAAATCGGGCAGCTCGGAAACGCCTTCTTTATCGAGGGCTGCAGAGACCCGAATTATGAAGAACGCGCAAGCCGCTTCGAATGAGTGACTCTTGCCGGCCTTATATCTCTAAGGCCGGCAAAACTTTTTTTTGAGACTGACAAATGCGAGAGCATACAAGATAATAAAATCAGAAAGGCAGGTGGCTTATTATGAGTCTAAAAACGTTGAGAGCCGAAAGAGGCTATACGTTGAAAAAGCTGGCCGAGTTAAGCGGCGTTAACTATATGAAAATCCATTACATTGAGCACGGTAAAGTTGATGCTAAGAACATCAGGCTCGAGACTGCTCTAAAACTGGCCAGAGCTCTTAATTGCAGGCCTGAAGAGCTTCTTGACGAGGTGAGCAGTCATGCCTGTTTATAAAGACGAGCAAAGAGGTACGTTCTTCTGTAGCTTCTACTACACCGACTGGACCGGAGAGAAAAAGAAAAAGACGAAGCGAGGCTTTAAGCTGAAACGAGATGCGCAGGCCTTCGAGAGGTCTTTTCTTGAGCAGACACAAGGCGAGCCGACAATGCTGTTTTCGGCTCTCGTCGAGTTATATCTGGCTGACATCAGAACGAGGCTAAAGCCTTCTACTTTGTACGGTCGAGAAAAGATTATTCAAGATAAGTATCTACCGTTTTTCGGTAAACTGCGGCTCGACCAAATCACACCGGCGCATATTAGAAAATGGCAAAATGAGCTTATAGAGCAAGGCTTCAAAGAAACGTATCTTCGCTCTTTGAGCACAAGCCTGTCTACAATTTTTAATTTTGCGGTACGGTATTACAATTTGAGAGAGAATCCATGCGCAAAGGCTGGTCATATCGGTAAAATGAAAGCCGACGAGATGCTTTTTTGGACTCGTCAAGAGTATGCTCAGTTTATTAAGCAGATAGAAGAGCACACAATGCAGCACCTCGGTTTTCAACTTCTTTACTGGACCGGTATGCGAATCGGCGAAATGATGGCCTTGACAGTCGGAGATATAGACCTCAAAAATAAAACCCTGTCTATCACGAAATCATATCAGCGAATACAAAAGCAAGACGTTATAACCGAGCCGAAAACTCAAAAGAGTAAGCGCGTCATATTCTTACCGGATTTTCTTTGCGCGGAGCTTGCAGAGCATATTGCTCGTATGTATGACGTTAAGCCTACCGACCGCCTCTTGCCTTGTGGTAAAATGCTTTTTCGGTATCACCTTGAACTTGGCGCAGAGCGCGCTGGCGTAAAAAGAATACGTCTGCATGATTTTCGGCACTCACACGCCAGCCTTCTTATAGAGCTTGGTTTTTCGCCTCTGCTTATCGCCGAGAGGCTTGGTCACGAGAATATAGAAAGAACGCTCAATACATACTCGCACCTCTATCCGAATAAGCAAGCCGAGTTGATTGAAAAACTCGAAAAACTTGATATATAGCACCGTATCAGCGTCATGAAACAGACTGAAGAGGCCCGAAAGCCTTAATATATAAGCCTTTTGAGCCATTCTACCACCGTTACGCTCATATAGAGCTGGGCCATAGCGTTCACGACGTTCAGGTCCTTCACAGTGCAAAGGACAGCCTTCTTCGTGTCGCCCTGCTCCACGGTTACGCTGTCGGGGTCGAAGTCCTCGATAGCGCGAATGGACTCGAGGTCCTGATGGAGCTTGCAAATATCGTTCCAGAGAGCGATTCTGCCAGCCGCGTCGTTCGGCACGGTACCGAGGTAGCGCGTGTTGAAGAGGACCGCCGTGTCGTTCGCAATCTGGTCGCAGACGCGGATAGTCTGATTCGACTTAAAGACGTCGCCCTTTGTGTCGGAGACAGTAATCAGGGAGTCGATGTCCTCGAGAATGCGAACGTCGCCGTTGACGTTGTGGAACATCAAGCGGCCGGCCTTAATTGCCGCCTCGAGCTCGGCCTGCGTTCTGTCCACGTCGACGGTGAGCTCGCCGTCGTACTTCTTGTTCGTGTTGGACTTGTTCACGGCACAGCCCGCAGATGCGCCGGTCATCCAGTACACGAGGCCATACTGGCCGAGGCCGGAAATGCCGGAGTCATAGTCCGTCACCTTGCTGCCGATTTCGATAACGCCCTCATAGTCTGCGAGCTTCTCGTTGGAGTCGAGGTTGAAGATAACGGTCTGGAACTTCGCGCCGACCTCGTCGCGGAGGCGCTTTGTGTAGTTGATATACAGCTTGATAGTGGTCGAGTCGTCGGACGGGCAGCCGAGAGTATTGAAGCTGTAGCTTTCAAACTTATCGAGTGCCGCCTGATGGGCCGCGGCGTTTGCCGTGCCGTTCGTACCACCGGTGAGCGGGGTCTTCGCAGTCGCCGCGAGAGACGCGGTAGTCTTCCACGTTACGAAGTCGTTATCCTTGAGCGCAGTAGCTGCGGCCACGGTCTGCGTATCGAGGAGGGTCGTATCGTAATAGAGACTGACGTCAAAGAGGCCAGCGTTATCGGCGTTCGCTGCGATAACCACATAGAGCTTGTTGCCGGCAATGCCGGAATACTTCGCCGTGCAGTAAGCGCAAGTGGCCTTAGAGCCTCCGCCGTTCAGGCGATAGGCGTAGAGGGTCTGCGTATACTGGAAGAGCTCGCGCAGAGGCAGCAAAGCGTCGTCAGTATACGCATGACCGAAAATCTTGAGGCTGTTCTTCTGGAAGTCGCCGCTCGTCACGGTAAAAACCGTACTGTCGGGACCCCAGTCCAGCATAAGAGGCATGGCCGCATAACCTCTGTCGGAGAGAGTAGCGGACGCCTTAGCCACGCTGGAAAAGTTGATATACGTGCCGGGGAGTACCTTGTTTTGTACTGCCCAGATTCCACCGCCAAGGGCCATATTATTTCACCTTGCCTTTCATAAAGTTTTCGATAGCGGTATCAACCTCTTCGAGGGTGTACCACTTACCGTCCTCCAGAAGCGCGCCCAGAAGGTCGCGGCGCTTAGCGTAGCGCTGAGACCTCAAAAGCTGCTCTTTGGAGTGAGTGGGAGCGACGGACTTTGCCGCCGCAGTAGCTTTCGCCATATCAGTTTCCTCCTTGTTCAATTTTAAGAGTTCCCATCTTGACCTCCTCGGCCGTCTTATATGTGAAGTGGTTATAGGAGACGAGGAAGTGAAGCACTCCGTCCGTCACCTGAAAACTCATATCCGTACCGCGCAGCTTATCGCCGCCGGGCAGGTCAATCACTTCAAGCACCTCGGTGAGGGTATCTGCTACGCCGTAGCAGTCCTCACGCCCGGCCTTCGGAAAGTAGAGAACATCGAAACGAGGAAGACGTTTCTTACGCTGAGCTGGGTAGTCCATGACCTCGGCGTTAACCAAAAGCACAATAAAAGCAGGTTGCCGAAGCCCCTGCTTTACTGCGTTTGATTCAATATGACTGCCGGGAAAAGCGGACCGCAAGGCCAGCGTGATTCCGTCTAAGATAATGTTTGTACTAATTTCCGCCATTGCAGACCTCCTTCAGCTTTCGGAGCACCATCTTCTCAAGCACAGACGGGGCGATTCGTTTCAGCTTTTCCTCGGAGATAGTCAGCATGTACCGACCCTCGACCCAGCCACCGTTTACGGTACGATGACCGAACTCGACATACGAGGCGTACTCGACCGGATTTATGATTTCGACCATATACGTGTTCCCGGACTTCGTGACGGTCAGGGACTGCGCATACTCACGGCCGGCTTTACCGTTCTTAGCGCCCCAGCCTCGGCGGAGAGTACCGCCTTTCTTGCCAGAGCCTTTCGGGTACTTGCCGACCGGGGTAGCCGGAATAACGAGAGCCAGAAGTCTTGCGGCAAGCTCTTTGCTGCAAGCCACGCAGAGGTCGTCTATCTCAGAGTCGCTCAGCTTTTCAAAGCCTTTCGCAAACTCCCTAAACTGAGAGAAGTCGCAGCGTCCCCAGCGAGACATTAGGCGTACTCCTTGAACGGGACGAGCGGTATCTCCTGATGACAGCTATAGACCGCAGGCTCGCCGGACCTCGCATAGGCGGTAGTCCGGCCTTCCTGCGTTACGACTATCTTAGAGCCCGCCGGGATTTCCACAGTCTTCGAGACGAAGAGCTTGACCGACTGCTGAATCAGCGGCGCGCTGTCCTGCTCGGTCGTGCTTGAGATACTTGAGAAGGACAAACGGCAGGGCTCCCCGTGGAGCTTCTGGACCTCCGTGGGCTCATCCCGGCCGTTTGCCTTATTTACCGCTGTCTCGAGGACATAAACGTCACAGAGGCCGTCCCAGAGCCTCCGTAGAGCGTTCTGATAGCTTTTCACCATACCAACCTCCTAAACGCTGCGATAAGCTCCGCGTCGGGGTTTACCATCTTCGCGAGCATTGCGTCGAACTGGTCCTCAAAGGAGCCGGTATCTGCAATCGCGAAGGTGACGGAGGTGTCGCCTTCAGAAATGCTCTTAGCCGGCGCGTTGAAGTCGTAGACCTCAGAGAGAGCGCCGGAAGCCTTCTTGTCTGTGAGGAACATGCCCGCAGCCATATCCGCCCAGACATAGAAAAGACCCTCCGGCACTTCGAGCTGATTCGTTCGCGCCTTTAGGGTCGTCTCGGCTTTCTTAATGTTGTAATCAAGTGCCGCGCTGTCGGCCTCGGTCACGGTATAGCCGAGGGCCGACAGCCGGGCGGTTACTGCCGCGAGTATCTCCATAGGCCTTAACCTCTGGAGAAGATACGCGCGATAGGAATGGCCTTGTGGTTGATGTAGGAACGCTGAGACGCGGTAGTCTCACCGGAATGCACCAACGCCCAGTTTGCGCCGTTCTTGAGTTCGGAATCGGTAGGAGACAAAGAAGTCTGAGACGCCTTCTCGTAAGAGATACCGTAAGGCGCGAAGACCTTGCGCTGACGAGTGTACAGAGTGTCCTCACCACCATGAGTCTTCGGGTCACGGCTCATCTCATAAGGCACCTTCGCGCCGATGTCCTCGTAGGAGATAGCGCCTTCGCCGAGAACGTAGGTCGTATACTGAGTACCTGCAACGACATAATCGTTTGCAGCCAGAGTCTTGCTGCCGAAGTATGGAGTTACCTTAGACAGAAGAATCTCGCCTGCAGCAGGAGTGTCGGAAGCGACAATCTTCAATGCGCCGTCAGTGTTGGCGTCAGCGTCGAAGTAGCCCTCAGAAGCAGGCATGTCGTCGTCAACGACAACGAGCTTGCCGTTCCACGTGCCGAGCTCGAGGTCGCGGGTAATGCCTTCCTTGTCAGTGTACTTGAGACGCTCAATCAGGTTGAGATTCTCAAGACCGGTAGAGACGTCGGAGTGCATGAACACGAGCTTAAACTTCTTCTTGTTCGCGCCGCAAGCCTTGTTTGCTGCGGAGTTCAGAGTAGAAGCCGCCATTGCTCCGGTACCGACACCGGTCACGTCGAGGGTGTGCTTAGACACGAACTCTTTGCCCTTTGCATCGGTCATGGCGAAAATGCCGGCGAGAATAGCGAGAATCGTGTTCTGGTCCAGATGGTCCTTATACTCGGCCACCTGCTGGCTGATGTTGCCCATGAAGTCAACACCGCCGGTGATGTCATAGGAGAAGTCCCTCTCAGTCCAAGCCTTCGCACGGCCGACGACAACGATACCCTGCTCGAAGGTCTTAGTGGAGGTTGCGGTGATGTCGGTCTGGCCGTCGTAGTTCACGGCGTCGCCGTCAATCAAACCGCGCATAGCCAGACGAGCATACGCGGTACCGTTCTGGGCGGTAAACACACCGCGGATGTCGGGGTTGCCCGCAAGGGCACGAGACTTCTTGAGCTCATTCAGGTTGAGGTTAGGAACGCGGTCCACCATGTACTTGAACGCCTCAGCATTGAAGCTCTTAGAATCAAACTTGCTGTTTGCCATAGTAAAATCGTCCTTTCATATTAAAGTTTTGCATCAGGATTTTCAGCGAGGTACGCGCAGAGCTCGTCGTAGGTCATAGTCTCCGGCTTTTTATCGCCGGAAGGCGCCGGGTCTCCGCTCTCGCCGGGCTTGAAGCCCTTAAAGTCATTCTTCGGTTTCGTAGTGTCGAACATAAAGCCGCTGTCGGGTGCCTCGGCCAGCTTCTTAATCTGGTCCGCCAGACCCTTCACAGAGCCGTCCGCGTCAAGCTCAGCCTTATCAAGGTCGAGCAATGCCTTCACGGCCTTTACGTTCTTCGCTTTGGCAGCAGACAGAGCCAACTCAACGGCGGTATCGATTTTGAGGCGCTTGATTTCCGCCTCATGGGCCTTCGTCGCTGCGGTGTTCTCGGTCTGGAGAGTAGCGATTTGCGTCTTGAGCGCCTCGACGTCGCCGGTAGAGGCCTTGAGGGTCTCAAGCTGCCTGTCACGCTCCTTGACGGTATCGGCGAGAGCTTTCTTCTCGGTGTTCAAAGTGTTGAAGTCTGCACGCGCCACGAAGTTCTTGCCGATTTCCTCGGAGACCTTTTTATCAATCTCCTCGGAGTACGCTTCTCCCAAAATAGTTTTCAGCCAGTCCAACATTTTGTCCTCCTGTCTCCCGCTGTCCTTTTTATCCGGCCAGTCCCGGTATTGCGGGTACGCTATTTATTGTCCGCCGCGTAAGGCGGTAATTTTTATCATAAAATTAGATATGAATTTTGATTATCTTTTTAGAAGTTCTTATATGCCGGTATA
>ENA-ORNK01001498-ORNK01001498.1-human-gut-metagenome-genome-assembly--contig:-NODE-1498-length-17873-cov-2.765294_pt1 | contig 17873 bp, 18 predicted proteins | sample MGYA00242115_ERZ509022 | MGnify/ENA primary metagenome ERZ509022 (study PRJEB26280, sample SAMEA2338690) | human gut metagenome | biome: human gut; feature: human-associated habitat; material: faeces...
GGAAAGAGCGAAACATAGAGCTTCGCTCCGGCCAAACTTCCTCCGCTGTAATTTAAAATTGCATTCAACTCGCTATGTGTCGAATATACATATTTTGTCTCAAGCGGGTCTTCGCCGTCTCTTACCCACGGAAATTCATCATCCGAACACCCTAACGGAAATCCATTATATCCCATAGAGAGGATTTTATTATCCTGACTGACAATACAACAGCCAACCTGCGTATTCGGGTCTTTTGATCGCATCCCCGAAAGCATGGCTAACCCATAAAATACTCATCCCACGTCAAATAATCTGTTCTCTTCCCCGACATCAACTCCGCTCCTTTCATCTCTGTTCTGTTCTCTGTAAGCTTTTTATTTTGTTCCGAAAATACGATCTCCGGCATCGCCAAGTCCCGGAACAATATAGCCATGATCATTGAGCTTCTCATCAAGCGCCCCTATATAAATGTCTACATCCGGATGCGCTTCCTGCATCTTCTTAACTCCTTCCGGCGCTGCAAGGATACAAAGGAAACGGATATGTTTTACGCCTTTTTCTTTCAGCATTCTGATCGCCGCCACACTGGAACCTCCCGTAGCCAGCATAGGATCAACTACAAACACTTCTCTCTCTTCACAATCTGCCGGAAGTTTACAATAATATTCTACCGGTTCTAATGTCTCCGGATCTCTGTAAAGACCGATATGTCCGACCTTCGCCGCCGGAATCAGAGATAACATTCCGTCTACCATTCCGATTCCCGCACGAAGGATCGGTACGATAGCCAGTTTTTTGCCTGAAAGCATTTTCCCTGTCATCTCCATAAGAGGTGTTTTGATCTGAACATCACTCATTTTCAGATCTCTCGTCGCCTCGTAGCACATCAACTGTGCAATTTCCCCGATCACCTCACGAAATTCTTTTGTTCCTACGTTTTCCTGTCTTACATAATTGATCTTATGTGTGATCAAGGGGTGATCCATCACAATTACTTTTCCTGTCATTATTCTTCCTCCGCAATGTAATTTAATTTTTCTGCAAGTTCTTTTATTAATTCACGCAATATCTCATAGCATTCTCCGTAAGCTGTCAAAGGTTTCCCATATGGATTCGGGATTTCTCCGTCGCTTCCCACGAATTCATTCAACGTATAAACGTTAGCTTTTGTTCCGTATTCGGACAAGATTTTGTTTTTCTCGGCTTCCTCGATCGTAAGGACAAGAGTATCCTCCACCAGCGTTTCCGGTTCAAGCTGTCTGGAAACATGATTTTCAAGGGTCATCTGGGCGCTCTTCATGATCGCCTCCGCTTTCTGATTCGCCGGTTCGGGAAACAGCACGACCAATCCCCGTGAATCAATCACATATTCCTGCGCCAGATCTTCATGCCTTAACATCTCCGCCGCCATCGGCGCCCGGGCAGAATCCGTACCGCTTATAAATATGATTCTTCGGTACTTCTGCCGTTTTGCGATCTCCGCCGCCGAAAGACGCGTATGCCCCGCCGCTTTTTCCAAACGATTCATAATCGCTTTTCCGATTCCTTGCGCGGCAAAAGATTCACTGTAAATCTCTTCCACATCTTCCTCATCAAATTCTCTGAGCACTCTATAGAGATTTCGAGCGATCGTTTTCTCATTTTCCCGTGTACCAATATTTTTCACTACGCCGTATTTATAAAAAGGAAGTGTCTCTGTCGTAGCAATAACCCCCACTTTTCTTCCTTCTTTATAAGCCTTGTATGCAAGCTGGCGAATCGCAAAAATCTCCTCCCGCAGATCTCCTTCTACAATCATCAGTTTTGCTTTCGGAGCGTAATGTCTGTACTTCATCCCCGGAGCTTTCGGAGCTTTCTCACTCTCCGCCACAAGAAGCGTCTCATCAACATCTACTTTTCCGATCACTTCTTCAAACATTTCCGCAGTAATCGCTCCCGGTCTCAAGATCATAGGCGGCGTCACCGTCATATCAAGTATCGTAGACTCTAGTCCGATCTCAACTGCTCCTCCGTCTAAGATCATATCGATCTTTCCGCCCAAATCTTCCGCAACATGTTCCGCCAACGTCGGACTTGGTCTTCCCGAAGTATTTGCGCTCGGGGCAGAAACGAATCCGCCCGCTGCCCGTATAAGCGCTCTCGCCACTTCATCTGTAGGCATACGAACCGCCACTGTATCAAGACCTCCCGTCGTACCATAAGGAACAACCTCGCTCTTTTCAAAGATCATAGTAAGCGGTCCCGGCCAGAAGTGAGCTGCAAGGGCATCTGTTTCAGCCGGGATATTAACAGCAATCTTCCTCAAATCTTCATATTCTGCAATATGCACGATCAGAGGATTATCCGACGGTCGCCCTTTTGCCGCATACGTCTTCATCGCCGCCTCCTCTTTGAGCGCATCCGCTCCGAGCCCATATACCGTCTCGGTCGGAAAAGCAACCAAACCGCCGTTTTTCAGAATCATTCCCGCTTCTTCTATAATCTCTTCATTTATTTTGTTTTTATCGATCTTTTCTATTTTTGTTTCCATGCCCTATATTATAGCATTATTTATTTCAAAAAAAAACTCTTAATTCCTTTTACTACAGCCTCTGCTATTTTTCCTTGATACGCTTCATCAGAAAGTTTTTCCGCTTCTTTGTGATTACTCAAAAAACCACATTCCACAATTACTGTCGGCACTTCTGTTTTCTTCAATATATAATAAGTATTATTTGCTTTTTCACGCTTTTTATTTTCCGGATCAATTTCCAGAAGTTCATTCTGCAAAATTTCCGCCGCCGCTTTCCCTTCCCCGGACGTCGTATAATAAAACACCTGCGCTCCAAAAACACTTTCTTCATGATAACTGTTTTGATGTATACTTACAGCAAGATCTGCCTTTGATTCATTCATAATGCGAACCCGCTCTTTCAAATCTCCGATCCTGGTTTCCGCAAGCCATCCGTCCTCTTCACGTGTCATGATCACTGCAATCCCTTCCTCTTCAAGAAGCTTTTTCACTTTCTCTGCGATTATTAAGTTCAGCTCTTTCTCAAGCTTCCCGTTGACTCCCGTTTTTCCGCCGTCAGGACCGCCGTGTCCGGCATCCACTACAACCGTTCTCTTCTTATGCGCTTCCCCTTGTTTTTCCCCGCGCTCCTTTTTATCCGATTTCTCATTCTCCTTTTCTTTCATCCCTATAACCGCCCCCGAATTAGTTTCTTCACTTTCCCTAAACGTCTCCTTAAGCCTCACCCCTGCTTTTTGACACAAAACAATGATTGCCACAAGAGAAATAATCGCCATTCCGAAAACTATTTTTTTCCGCATATAAAAACACCCTCCTTTTCCATATAAATATATATGCAAAAAGAGGATGTCCTTTTCAGATATTTTATTTCATGTTTTAGTTCACATTTTAATTTACATATTGCAGGATGAGATCCCACACGCCGGAACCTTCCATTCCAAGACTCCACTCCGCAACACCCGCAAGCTGGTTTTCTTTAATAACTTTCAGCTTCTCTTCCAGCGACTGAGTATCTTCTAACCAAATTTTATAAACGCCTCCGTCGCCTTCCCACTGGGCATAATTCTGCTTCGTCTTATCATCCCATTCCGTCTGTGCCCCCATTGATGAGATAAGTTCTGCCGCATCATCCATTCCATAAGCGGAACTCTTTACTTTATTCGGATAATTTTCGGCTTCCGTTCCCTCATCTGCCGCAAATTCTTCGTCAGTCTTTGGCCGTTCAAACCAAAGCCGGGTATAAAACGGTACTCCTGCGATCAATTTATCCGCCGGTACTGACTTAAGGGCCTCTGATATTCCGTTTTTCAGATACCCGATCGACGCAACCGAACCTGCTTCATACGATCCTTCTGTATGTTCATCATATCCCATAACAACAACATAGTCCGCCACTGCCGCCTGTTCTTCAATGTCATAATGTGCATTATAAGGCTGCGGAACATAATTATCTACAGAAAAAACAAGTCCATTCTGACGGCACTTCACCGAAAGTTCACGCACGAACTGCACATAATGCGGTCCGCACTCATCGGATACAAGTTCAAAATCAAGGTTAATTCCATCCACGTCAGTCTCCAGCGCTTTTGATATAACTTGATTGATCAGTTTTGCCCGCTTCGACGTATAGCTCAGCACTTGATATGTTTCTTCATAAGAATTGATTCCTCCATGAAAATCCCTCAGCACTGCCCATACTTCCAAATTAGACTGATGTGCGTAATTTACATAATCCGCATCTGCAAGCGATGTAATATTACCTTCTGTATCCGCAAGACTGAACCATGTCGGCGCAATCGTATTCAGCCCTTTTGTCGACGCAATCGTTTCCAATATATAACTATTAGCATCGGCGTTAGAAACATTATGCCACGCCATATTGATCGTATAGTTTTCCGAAATATTCGTATATTCCGGTTCTTCATAATCCCGGGATACCAGCTCTTTTTCAACACTGTTGAGCGCATTTGTTTTCACATATCCGATAAACCCGTCTTTTGTAGCCACTTTCATCCAGTCATTCTCATCTTCAAGAACAGTTACCTTATCCGATTTCTTTACTTCTGTCAAAACCGGACTTTTCACACCGCCCTGATAGCGTACCTGCGTATCCCTTTTGATGGAAGCCACTTTCTTCTCTCCCCACTCAGTTGTAATCACTACGCGGGTCGGATCATCATACACTTCGTATTCCATATTCGTGTATTGCTGGATAAACGGAAGGGCAATATATGCAATCTTTCCTTCTGTTTTCAGGATCACATAATCTTCACTCTTTTTCTCTGTTATGTCTGTATATTCTTTACTGCCTACCGCTGCCGAAACACTGCCTCCCGGAAGTGTATAAAGAAGAACGTTCTCATTAGAATCCCAATAAAACCGCTTATTGATCCGATTATGAGCAACAGAATATTCGACATAATACTGCCCGTCATAAACTTTCACCGGATCCGGCGTATTTCCTTCTTCTGCATTCTGAGACTGTTTCACAACCTGATCGTCAATTACAAGCGCAGGATCTGTTTCTGACTCCACTCCATAATATTGTTTCAAATCGGCCTTCTCATTCGTTGAACCGTATCTTTTCCAAATAACAAATCCGCCTATTGCAATTATGATCAACACAAAAAACAGAAACCACCGTATAACGGCATTCCGCCTTCTTCTCCTTGCTCTGCTGCTTTGTCTCGCAGGTCTTCTATTCCGTCCAGGTCCCGCTTCCGACATTCTTTGTCTGCTTTGTCCCGAACGGTTTACCGGTTTCCGGGCATTGTTTTCAGGGCGTCGTCTGCGGGTATCTGATGTCTGACTCCATTCCCGCACATCCCGTTTTTCTCTTTCGTCCATGCCGTACCTCCTACTAGCAATTATACGCGTACATTATATCACACTTTTAACACGCGTCGTTAATAATTTGCCTCTTTCAGCAGATTTTAGACATCTTTTTTCACACAACCTCCACTTTGTCCGGCATTAAGGGGTAATTTCTGCCCGAAAGTGTTCATTAATATCAGTAAATCTAAGAGTTTCTATATTGCCATCCCCACTCATCGTATAATCGCGCATATATGTTCCCGCTTCTTTTACCATATGTGCCGTCACGATCTGAAGCGGACTTGCCTGATATCCGTCAAGCAGCATATCAATCCCACGCTTCTCATACTTTTCCAGCTCCATATATAATTCTGTATATTCCGTTTCATCCATTTTCATCTCCCGCAATACTCCTTTCCATGCAAACCGTGATAAATATAGTTTTCCTGCCCTTTCATTATGTATCGTACGGAGGTTTGTGACATACATCCGGATTTTCAGGCAGGGCAAAAGACAGCCGATACGGAAATAAGAGTTTAAACAGCATTCCCTCCTTTCATTTTATTTACTTATCAGTGAATACTATCTTTTGTAAGTGCCATTATATTGTCCGCATTTTATGTTTTCAATGTGTTTTTTGTTCATAACCGCATGGGATTTGTTGATAAGTCTTTACATCCTTTTCTTTTTTGTTTATACTTATCTTGAGGATATGTATCTATTTTTATTCCCGATGCATATTATCTTATATAGTATAAAGGATGTGATTGTATGAAGATTGAAAAACTTAATGAAAATCAGATTCGTTGTACATTGACACATGCTGATCTGGCAGCGCGCCATCTGAAGCTAAGCGAGCTTGCTTACGGCACAGAAAAGGCTAAATCTTTATTTCGCGACATGATGCAGCAGGCGTCATTCGATTTCGGATTTGAAGCAGAAAATATTCCGCTGATGATAGAGGCAATCCCTTCATCTGCTGATTCTATTGTCCTTATTATAACTAAAGTCGAGGATCCCGAAGAATTAGATACCCGGTTCTCAAAATTCACACCGGCTGACAATTCAGACCCTCTGAATTCCGAGACACTGGAAAAACTCCAGGGGGCAGAGGAGTTTCTCAATCTCCTGAACAAGGTCAAAGAAGCGGCAGCGGCGACATCAGCTCCTGTTGAAGAGCCCCGGCAGACGGATTCGTTCTCGATCCGGTTGTTTTCTTTTTCTTCACTGGACGGAGTAATCGAAGCCGCGAAATTAATTGCTCCCGCTTATCACGGCGCAAATACATTATATAAGGATGAAAGCGCTGAGACATTTATTCTTGCCCTTGCACCGGTGGAAAATAAATTAAATGAATTTAACAAGATCTGCAATATGCTTTCCGAATACGGATCGCCGGAAAAAGCCGACGCTTCCGTGCTTGCATTTCTTGAAGAACATTGCACGATTCTCATATCGGCAGATGCAGTATGTAAATTATCCGCATTATAAACTTGTATGCGGACAACGGATCTCAAAAGAAAAGGGTCGGCGCTTTAACGATCAATCAAATCGCAAAGCGCCGACCCTTTTACGCAATTCTTATTTACCCATTGCCTTTGCAGCAGCATTGATTTTTTCTACAAGAAGTCCACAATCAATTCCATGAACCATTGCCGCTTCCTCTAATGTCTCCATCTGAGACGCCGGGCATCCGAGACAATGCATTCCGATCTCCATGAGAATCGGCGCGCTCTCCGGAAATTGATCAATAAGTTCTCCGATTTTTGTATCTTTTGAAAATTCTGCCATTTTCTCTTCCTCCTTGAATTTATGAGGCTATTATAAGCCTTGTTCTGCAAATTATCAACAGTTTTCCTGATTCACCTTTTTCCGCTAGCACCCTCCGAATTATTCCCTCTGAATTCCCCCTTGCTTTTTTAACCGTATGACTGTTTCTGCATCCTCTTTCTTCTCTGTACACTTCATAAATCTACATCGCATTAAATTGTCAGATATATCCTGCCTTTATTTTTGTTTTTTTGAATACTCAAAAGTCAATAATTTATCCGAGTTTTTTCGACATATTTGCATTTTTATCATAACTCACCAAAACATCCGTTCTTTTTTTATTATAAAGTAATCCACCGAAAACATATGTTTTTATGTGGATAATGTGGATAACTTTGTGGGAAAACCGACTTTTTCCACCTTTTTCGTTGTTTTCAGTGTGGATAAGTTGAAAACTCCACGTTTTTCAATTTCGACATTTTTTTACAAATAAACACAAATTTGTGCATTTTGTCTTTTTATGTCGAAAACGGGAAATCTGTATTTCTCTCATCAAAAATACAAATTCCCCATTTCAAAAAATTTGTGTTACAGAACTCTTCTTACTGCAATAATATCAGTATAGGTAGCGCTGCATATTCCGATTCCATCTGCTTCGTTCATTGCATTCACGATCGTTCCGTCCCCCATATAAAGCCCGACGTGACCGTCATACAAAATCAAGTCTCCGGGAAGAGCTTCCTCGTAACTGACGGCGTATCCTGAATTCACCATATCATATGTCGTCCGTGGAAGACTTACTCCGAAATGTGCATAAACCGACTGTACAAAACCCGAACAATCCGCTCCGTTTGTCAGGCTTGTACCTCCCCAAACATATGGATTTCCGATAAACTGACAAGCATAATCAATAACAGCCTGCCCCGGAGTTCCCGGAGCTTGCGAAGGCGTATTCACTCTCCCCTGCGAAACAGCGCCTACAGGCCGTGTTCCCGGTCTGCCGTCAGCACCGCAAACGACAGATGCTGCCATTTTTTCTTGCGCTTCTTCTTCTGCGATCCGCTTTTCTTCCTCTTCTTTTGTCTCCCCATAAGAATAAGAAGTTTCTGCAATCACGTAGTCGCCTGAGACCCAACCGCTTTTATCTCCTACTTTTACCGGATACCATCCGCCGGTCGCTTCTCCCACAGTCTCATAAACTTCGCCTTTTTTTATCTGTGTCAAAATCTTACTGTCCGTTCCGCAGCCTTCCCGAACATTAAGCACATATGCCGTAACCGTCACTGTATCCTTCTCATACTCCTGTGCACGCGCCTGCGCCTCCTCTCCTGTAAAAAGCGCATCTTCCGGCACATATCCTTCAGCCGAACCCGATCTGATCTTCGTCCAGCCATCCAGATATTCCAGCACCTGAGCCGCCGAATCTTTATAAAGTTTCCCGACCCAGTCGCCGGAATCATCCGGTGCGTTTCTGATATAGGTAAACTCCTTCGTATCAGAAAACGCCATATTCAAATACTCACCCTCTTCTGTTGGTACAAGATAGAGATTAATATTATCTTTTACTTCTGTCTCGTAACATTTCTCCAGTACCGATTCAATCCCCGATGCCTGTATAAATGGCTGCTCGTCTTTCCTTTCGGCCGCCGATACTTCAGACACGCTCCCCGGGATCAGAAACATTCCCGCTGCCGCAAACAGAATGCCTCTCGCTTTTGTGTGTGGTTTCTTCATATAAAACCTCCTCTATATTTCGGTCATTTACCGCATTACATTTATCTTTTGTAGGAAGCTTTAAATGTTACACATTTGTTAAATTTGTTACATTCACATTATATCAACTCGCTATTTGTTTGTCAACTTCTCTTACTGATTTTTCATTGACATCTCTCGACAGCAAGTTTCTATATTATTCTTTTTTCTTCTTCTTTCCATTTGTTTCATTAATTATTTTGTAACATTTTATCGTAAATATTCAATTTTAACAGCCAAAAATAATTTTTTTCAAAATAATGATTGACAAACATCTTTCTTTGTATTATATTCTAATTACAGTAATCGTTACTATTATTTATTAAATAACGGTTCTTAGTTAGTTATGAAAGGGGGATTCCCATTGGCAGCTTTAAAATATAGTAGACAACGAGAATCCATCAAGCATTACCTTATGACAACCAAAGAGCATCCGACCGCCGACACAGTTTATATGCATGTGAAGAAAGAATTTCCGAACATCAGTCTTGGCACGGTTTACAGAAATTTAAATCTGCTGACCGATATCGGCGAAGCCATAAAAATATCTACTCCCGACGGAGGAGATCGATTTGATGGACGGATTGAACCGCATAATCATTTTCTTTGTGAAGAGTGTGGACGGTTACTGGATCTGGATCTGGATATGAAGAGTATCGAAGAAGTCAACTGCCTTGCCGGTAAGAATTTTGACGGAGCGATCACTTCCAGTTCCACTTTGTTTTTCGGTAAATGCGGTGACTGCATTAAAAAGTCATAACAAATAAACAATATTATTTTCAAAAAAGGAGATCAAAATTATGAAAAAATTTGTATGTACAGTATGTGGTTATGTTTTTGAGGGAGAAGCAGCTCCGGCAGAATGTCCGGTTTGCCACGCAGGCGCAGATAAATTCAAAGAGCAGACAGGCGAAAGAGAATGGGCTGCAGAACACGTTATCGGTGTTGCTCAGGGCGTTAGCGAAGACATCCTTGCAGATCTGAGAGCAAACTTTGAAGGCGAATGTACAGAAGTTGGTATGTACCTTGCTATGGCTAGAGTTGCACACAGAGAAGGATATCCGGAAATCGGTCTTTACTGGGAAAAAGCAGCTTGGGAAGAGGCTGAGCACGCTTCTAAATTTGCTGAACTTCTCGGCGAAGTTGTTACAGACAGCACAAAGAAAAACCTTGAGATGCGTGTAGATGCAGAGAACGGCGCTACAGCAGGTAAATTCGACCTTGCAAAACGTGCAAAAGCCGCTAACCTCGATGCAATCCACGATACAGTTCATGAGATGGCAAGAGACGAAGCTCGTCACGGAAAAGCATTTGAAGGACTTCTTAAGAGATACTTCGGCTAATCAAAATCCCGAATATTGAAAGATAGGTTATCAGAAAGATGTCGGCTAAACTGTCGGCATCTTTTTTATCTCCTTTTCTTACATTTTTTTATTTTTGTCTGTTTTTTTGTTTTTCTTTTCTTTCTTTTTTATTTTATATGCATTCTTACCTTGTATCTTTTTTTCTATCTAGTATAATAGAAAGAAAAGGACAAAAAACGAGGTGCTATCATGAGAAATTTTATTGGTGTTGACTTAGGCGGAACAAACATCCGCGCTGCTATCGTTTCCGAAGACGGAACGATTAAATGTATGAAAAAATCAGAAAGCCACCCGGAACGCGGTGCAGAAGCTGTTATGGAAACTATGATTTCCCTGATTGAAAGTCTTGACGGATATGAAGAATGTGAAGGAATCGGAATGGGTATTCCCGGACCGATCGACACGATCAACGGCAAGATCATCGTTTCTACAAATCTTCCAAAACTGATCGGTTTTCCGATAGCGGAATATATCGAAAATCATTTTCATAAACCGACTTACATGGACAACGACGTTAAAGTTGCCGCTCTCGGAGAAGCTGTTCAGGGAGCCGGAAAAGATTATCCTATCGTTTACTATGTAACAATTTCAACCGGAGTCGGCGGAGCACTTGTAATCGATCAAAAGGTAATCGGCGGTCAGAACGGACACGCAGGCGAGATCGGAAATATCTGTATTGACAGAAACCGTGAAAAATACAATATTTTGAATGTAGGCGCTGTTGAAAACGAAGCGAGCGGAACTGCTGTCACAAGAAAAGGTAAAGCTGTATTCGGAGATAAGATCAATCACGCGGGCGATGTATTTGATCTTGCCCGCTCAGGAGACGAGCAGGCTCTCAAAATTGTAGATGACATGGCATATGATCTTGCAATGATGTTCTGCGCTATCGGACATATTATCGATCCTCATGTATTCGTTGTAGGCGGCGGAGTTATGAAGGGAAAAGATGTATTCTTTGAAAAAATGGAATCTTATTACCGCTCTATGATTCATGTAGGTATGCAGCCGGTTGTATTCAAAGAAGCTCTCCTTGATGAGCCGGGTATCATCGGCGCTGCGATGCTTCCGATGACACATTTAAAGTAAAACTGTTTCCTTCCTTTCAATATAAGCAGTTTGCTACATAAAAGAACTCTTTTTTAAGTTCTTAAAAAGAAAAACTGAGCATGACCTAACTCTTTGAGTTTTCGATCATGCTCAGTTTTTCCTTTCTGCTCAGTCGCTTAATTTCCCACTCCCGCTTCATCGCTTCCTGCTTTGTCGGAAATTCTTCCTTATAAACAAGCACAACCGGACGGCGCGCTTTTGTGTATTTCGCGCCCCGCCCCGCATTGTGATCTTTGATCCGTTTTTCAAGATTGTTTGTCCAGCCCGTATAAAGCGAACCGTCACTGCACTTTACAATATAGGTATAATTCATGTCTTTTATTATTTCTTTTCTTTCGTTTTTCTTTTCTTGTTATATCTTTGGTCATTGCTTCTTTTATTATTACTTCTTTTTCTATTCCATAAAATTCATCGGATCGACCGGCTCTCCGTCTTTAAGCACTTGAAAATACAGATTCGTTCCTTCTACGCTGTAATATTTCGTCGGCTCATTCAAACTGCCGATTGCGCTGCCTGCTGCCACATAATCTCCTGTTTTAACTTGTACATCTTTTAACTGTCCGTACACTGCTGAATATCCGTTTCCCATATCAAGCGTCACCGTAAGTCCCGTCTGCGCCGACTCCTCGATCGCAGTCACAGTTCCTGCCGCAGATGCATTGATCGTTTCTCCTGCTTCCCCGGCTATAATCATCGCAGGATTATATTGATACTGTTCTAATGTCTGGAAAAATACAGTCTCATCCATACTATATCCATTGATCACTGCTCCGCTTGCAGGCCATGTAAGAACGCTTTCTTCTGAAAACCAAAGATTTGACGCGGCGCTTCCCGTCTGCTGAACTCCTTCTTCCGTCCCTGTTGTATCAGACACATCTTCCCTGCTTTCTTGTTCATTTTCATCCGTTTCTTCCACTTCCGGCAGGAGGATTTCATGCGGCTTCGTGCGATTTTCGCAAATCGGGGCTGCCGGCCGTGCCGTTTTTCTTTCGTGTTATCTTCTGTAAACTGTTCCGCCTCTTTTTCAGCTTTCGCCATCTGCTCTTTCATATCTTTTTTGTAGTTTCCGACCGTATATGTTCCAACGACCGCCAGAACTGCCATAAAGCAGACTACAATACCGATGGCTGCTCCTTTGCCTTTTAAAAAGGACATTTTTTCATTTTTATTCATTATCATCACCTCTGGTTATATTTTTGCCGGAAAATGATAACTTTATTCTGTCCTTTCAAAAAAGTTTTTCTCTGACTCTATTGTTGATTATAATTACTTTATTTATTTTTTGCAATAAAGTTCAAATCCTTCTCTGTCTTTGTCCCTTCATAAAAAAACTCCAAAATTTCTTTATATGTTTTTCCGTCTTTTGCCATTTTATTTGCAGTCCAACAACTCAGCCCCATGCCATGTCCGTTTCCCGCCGTTATAATTTTTATTTTCTTCCCGCTTTCCGCAAACGAAAAAGAACTCGACGGAAGCGACAGCGCATCCCGAAATTGATCTCCTGTGCAAATTGTTTCTCCTATCCGAAGCTTTCCCACATATCCCGCCGAATCATGTTCTAAAATTTCAAAATCTTTAAAAGAATATCCTGCCGCAGCTTTTTCTCCGTCTGTCTCTGCCGCCAGAAAATGATGACATTTTTTCTGTATTTGATCATAGGAAAACGTAAATACGCCGACCTGTTCTTCCGATTCTTTATCTGCCGGACATTCTTTCACTTTAATATACGGAAACTCCGAACTTCCGAGCACTTCTTCCGCACTGCGCGACATTCCCGTATTTGACTGATGGAACGGTGTCCATGCATATGTATCATTATAAAATAACACCTCGTTTTCTGTCGATTCTATGGCATTTCTGTATTTTTCATATCGCTTTTTATATTCATCGGCAGGCCATTGATCCTGCATTTCCTTCTGCGACAAATAATCGATCTCCAAAATAACATCTGATACATTTCCGGTTCTGTCCGACTTTTGATTCTCCGTCTCTTCTGCCTGAGTGCTTCTTTGCAGCGCACGGCTGATCTGTGTCCTCACAAGAACCGCCTGCGCCTTCAGTGCCTCCGTCTCTGTATCTGCCGGTACGTCTTTTGCCAACACTCCCGTAAGATACTCATTCCACTCTACTTCTGCAATCCCGTCTGCCTCTTCTTCCTCCGAAGCTTTAACTCTGATGTAAAAATTTTCATTCGTTGTCTCTTCTGGATCTACTCCGTTTACAAACACAGAAACAATGTACGGAAACAATATCAAAATAACAAGGAATGCAGCTGCCGATTTGAATTTTTGTTCTATCGTATATCTTTTCATCAAAAAACAGCCCTCCATATTTCTATCATATGAAGCGCTGTTTTTTTTATAACTTTTGTTTTATCGGACAAACGGTCTCTTTCTCATAATAAACAGGCATATCGCCTCGTATAACGGTACTAACGATGATAATACTGCATGAATAACCGGCATATTTCCTTCCGCGAAGTTTTCATAAATCTGTTTATTCACCAAGACGTTCAAAGCGATCTGAACTGCTCCGAATAAGATCGAAACAATGATCACTACGAAATACATAAAGAAAAACGCAAGTACGCTCATCCCCGCCCCTGTCACATTTTGATTCACCGCACTTCCGGCGAGCGTCATTCCGATGCCAAATACGAGTACCAGTACATAGATGCCGATCGCTCCGCTGTAGATGATCGGAAAAAGCAGTTTCCACAATCCCGGATTTTTGATCGTCGTATTTTTCAGTCGGATCGGACCAGGACAGTTCCATATGTTCTCGCAAAAGGTACAAATGCCATCCATGCATCTTTTTTCCCCATCCGCTTTGCGATCGTATACAGACCGAAAGAATGCAGAAGGTAACTTCCAAGCATAAATACGAGCATTCCTATCATGATCGCAAGCCAAAGCGAAGCGAACACTACGGCAAACATTTCTCCTGCCCTTTCCGGATGATACTGATACTCGTATTCATATGCGTAATCATACATATTTCTCATCTTACTACCTCCTTATCCCTTTTCCGAAAAATCAATCAGATGTTTTTACTCTTCAAGCGGAGCAACATCTACTTTTTCTAATTTCCAAATATCACTTACATATTCTTCGATTGTTCTGTCAGAGGAAAATTTCCCGCTGCATATCGTATTCATCATTGCCATTCTTGACCATCTCTGCTGATCTCTGTAAGCTTCTTCTACTCTCTTCTGTGCATCTGCATAAGAACGGAAGTCTTTCAGAATGAAGTAAGTATCCGCTCTGTCTGTACACTGCGTATTCAACAGAGAATTATACAGATTTTTATACATCTCGTGATCGCCGTTTGCATATGTGCCGTCCATAAGCTGATCGATCACACGTTTTAATTCCCAATCGTTAAAGTAAATATCCGTCGGATTATATCCTCCGTTATTCTCATAATTAATTACTTCTTCTGAACTAAGGCCGAAGATAAACGCATTCTCCGCTCCGACTTCCTGCACAATTTCCACATTCGCTCCGTCCATCGTTCCGAGAGTCGGCGCACCGTTGAGCATAAATTTCATATTACCTGTTCCCGACGCCTCTTTTGACGCCGTGGAGATCTGCTCGCTCACATCGGCTGCCGCAAAAATAATCTCCGCATTTGATACACGATAATCTTCAATAAATACGACTTTCAGTTTTCCGTTAATGCTTCTGTCATTATTTACAACATCAGCTACGGAATTGATCAGTTTGATCGTCTCTTTCGCTCTTAAATATCCCGCCGCCGCTTTCGCTCCGAAAATAAATGTTCTCGGATAAAACGACATCTCAGGATGTTCTTTGATCTGGTTGTACAGATACATAATATGCAGAATATTAAGAAGCTGACGTTTGTACTCATGGAGACGTTTTACCTGAACGTCAAAGATCGAGCGCGGATCAACTTCAATTCCATTATGCTCTTTAATATATTTTGCAAGACGTACTTTGTTCTCGTATTTAATCTGCATAAACTCACGTCTGGCCTTTTCGTCGTCCGCAAACGGTCTGAGCTTTTCAATCTGCGACAGATCTGTGATCCATCCATTTCCGATCTTATCTGTAATCCAGTCTGCCAGAAGCGGGTTTCCGTGTGCGAGGAATCTTCTCTGTGTGATGCCGTTTGTCTTGTTATTAAATTTTTCCGGCATCATCTCATAGAAATCACGGAGCTGCTGTGTTTTCAAGATATCTGTATGCAGCTTCGCAACGCCGTTTACAGAAAATCCCGCGATAATAGCCATATTTGCCATGCGAACCTGACCGTCTCTTAAGATTGCCATTTTCTTTACTTTATGCTCATTTCCCGGATACATCTCATTCACTTTGATCAGGAATCTTCTGTCAATTTCCTGCACGATCTGATAAATACGGGGGAGCAGTCTTGAAAACAGGTCGATCGGCCATTTTTCAAGAGCTTCTGCCATAATTGTATGATTCGTATAAGCACATGTTTTGCTCGTTACTTCCCACGCCTCTTCCCAGCTTAATCCTTCCTGATCGATCAGCAGTCTCATCAGTTCGGGAACCGCAACTGTCGGATGTGTATCGTTCATCTGAATGATTACTTTCTCATGAAGTTTACGAACATCAGAATGCTTTTTCTTATATTTCTCAAGCAGAGCCTGAAGACTTGCGGAGATGAAGAAATACTGCTGTTTCAAACGGAGTTCTTTTCCCGAATAATGATTGTCGTTCGGATAAAGAACGTCAACGATCAATTTCGCAAGATTTTCCTGCTCTACCGCCTTATGGTAATTTCCTCTGTCAAATTCATCAAGCTTAAAATCTGTGATCGCTTTTGCATCCCACACACGCAGTGTGTTTACGACATGATTTCCATATCCTACGATAGGCATATCATACGGAATCGCCAAAACAGACTCATAATTTTCCTGCACAAATTTTGCTTTTCCCGTCTCAGGGTCATTTTCAAACCGGATATTCCCTCCGAAGCGGACTTCTTTTGCATATTCTTCTCTTCTGATCTCGAACGGATTACCTTCTTTGAGCCAGTTATCCGGCACTTCCACCTGATACCCGTCTTTAATCTTCTGTTTAAACATGCCGTAACGATAACGAATGCCGCATCCATAAGCCGGATAATTCAATGTTGCAAGTGAATCAAGGAAACAGGCTGCCAACCGTCCGAGACCTCCGTTTCCAAGCGCTGCATCCGGCTCTTGATCCTCGATTACATTCAGATCGATCTCCATTTCTTCCAGCGCCTCTTTTACCTCTTTATACGCTGTCAGATTGATCAGGTTATTTCCCAATGCACGCCCCATCAAAAACTCCATAGACATGTAATACACAGTCTTTGCATCTGCCTCGTCATACGCTTTCTGTGTTGCGATCCAATCATCGATGATTACGTCTTTCACTGCATAGGATACTGCCTGAAAAATCTGCTGAGGAGTTGCCTCGTCAATCGTTTTTCTGTACAGCGTCTTAATATTTTCTCTTACGGTTTCCTTAAATGTTTCTTTCTCAAATCCTTTATTATGCATTGCTTTATTCCCTTCCTTTTGATATGCCGCGGCGCATCGCATCCTTTATCTTACAAGAACGAATGCGCCCGGATGTGCCGCATATCTTAAAATTATTGTTTCTCAACGCCCATTGTAACTGCTTCTCCGTTGATCTTCCACTCTTTCACATAACCTGCCGGCTCTGCCTTTACAACTTTATCTGCAAGCACTTCCCCGCCGATCTCGTCACTGTGTTCTGCAAAGATCTTTTCCGCTTTCTCACTTCCGTTATACGTTACTTTGATGCGGTCCATAACTTCAAAGTCAGCTTCTTTTCTCATTGTCTGTACTTTACTGATAATTTCTCTGACAAATCCTTCTTCAAGAAGTTCCGGTGTCAGGTTCGTATCAAGAACAACCGTGATTCCATTGTCGTTTTCAGAAACATATCCTTCGATCTGCGCTGTATCGATCAGAAGGTCCTCTTTGAAAAGTGTGATCTCCTGGCCGCTTACATCAAGCTTAAGCGCTCCTGTTTCATTGATCTCATCCATAGCAGAATTTCCGTCTGCATGATCAAGCGCCGCTTTAATTCCCCCTAACATTTTACCATATTTCGGACCTACTGTCTTTAATTGTGGTTTAAAACTATAAGAAGTAAAGTCTCTTACATCATCTGTAAACTTTACATTTTTTACATTCAGCTCATCAGCTACGATATCCTGATAAAATTCAGGCAGATCAAATGCTGCTTTTACGAACATCTGACCGATCGGCTGACGGTTCTTGATGTTCGATGTATTTCTGCAGGCGCGTCCCATAACGACAAGCTTCAGCACATGCTCCATATTCTGCTCAAGCTCTGTGTCGATCTGATCCTCGTTCACTTCCGGGAACATGCACAGATGGATACTCTCCGGCGCATTCTGGTCAACGCTGCGTACAAGATTCTGATAAATCTCTTCTGTCATAAACGGAATCATCGGAGCTGCCGCTTTTGATACCGTAACAAGCGCTGTATATAGTGTCATGTATGCATTGATCTTATCCTGCTCCATTCCTTTCGCCCAGAAACGTTCACGGCTTC
>ENA-ORNK01001509-ORNK01001509.1-human-gut-metagenome-genome-assembly--contig:-NODE-1509-length-17664-cov-4.915498_pt1 | contig 17664 bp, 10 predicted proteins | sample MGYA00242115_ERZ509022 | MGnify/ENA primary metagenome ERZ509022 (study PRJEB26280, sample SAMEA2338690) | human gut metagenome | biome: human gut; feature: human-associated habitat; material: faeces...
TCCAGCGTCGGATCGTCAAGTTCCGTACGACCGCACACTGCACATCTGTGCTTTGCACCGCCTGCATACTGATTCTGCGGACGGCTTATCTGCTTCTGGAATTTCTTTCTGCGGGCAGCCTGTTTCGGACTGTGTCCACGCAGATTCCGGTTGCAGAAAAAGAAAATAATAAAGTTCAAAAGGGATGCGATGATCACGATCCGTATGATCAGACCGCCCTGCACTGCGTCTACCGCAAGCAGAACCACATCCAGAATTGCAAGCCACTTCATCTTGATCGGGATAATGCCGTAAAGCAAAAGCTGATAATCCGGCATGATGGATGCACATGCAAGAAAAATGGACATATTGATATAGTAAGTACTGTAAAGGCTTCCAAATCCGGTAATGCCTCCGATCAGTCCATTCACAATAAAGGCTCCAATAACTGTAAATAATATTCCTGAAAAAATGTAAACATTGTAACGAAATGCCCCCCAGTAGCTTTCCAGCGTATTACCAAGGGAATAGTATAACAGCATCATAAAGATAACAAAAATAATATTGTCATTCGGCGGGATGATCACCCAGCTTAGAAGTCGCCACACCTGCCCTTTCAAAATCAGTGCCGGTTCCAGTGTAAAATAGGTAAGAAGCTGTGGCATTGTAAAACTCAAAAGATATCCGATTGCATAGCCTGCAAGCAGATACATCGTAAGATTTCTAATTGCATAGCGCCCGAACCTGCGCTCCATTTTATCTAACCAGTTCTTCATTCAAAATCTCCTTCCACGTATGTTATTTTATCGTCTGCTTTTTACTTTGTCAATTCCATTCCACCTCTTTACTCTCTTTTCACATAATTTACATCTTTTGTTCACTTCCAGGCACTTTTTTCTACAATGCCATACACAACTTCTGTTTGTATTTTCGTTGGTTCTGTCGTATAATGTAAGATACTGTAGTTCTCTGCGAACTACATTTAATAGGTAATAACACAGACAAATTTTTTAATTGTAATAAGGAGTAGTTAAATCATGAATCAGACAGAATTACATACCCTGGGGATTGACATCGGTTCTACAACTGTTAAAATCGCAGTTCTGGACAGTAATAATGATGTTCTGTTTTCTGATTACGAGCGTCACTTCGCCAATATTCAGGAAACCCTTTCTGATCTGCTTGGTCGTGCTATCTACAAGCTCGGTCAGATCAAGGTATCTCCAATGATTACCGGATCAGGTGGTCTTACTCTGGCAAAGCATCTTGGCGTACCTTTTGTCCAGGAGGTTGTTGCCGTTTCCACCGCTCTTCAGGATTATGCACCACAGACCGATGTAGCGATCGAGCTGGGCGGCGAAGATGCCAAGATCATCTATTTTGAAAATGGAAATATTGAACAGCGTATGAACGGAATCTGCGCCGGAGGTACCGGATCTTTCATCGATCAGATGGCGTCCCTTCTCCAGACAGATGCAACCGGTCTGAACGAATATGCCAAAAATTACAAAGCACTTTATACGATTGCAGCCCGTTGCGGCGTATTTGCCAAGACAGATATCCAGCCGCTGATCAATGACGGTGCTACCAAAGAAGACCTGTCTGCTTCTATTTTCCAGGCAGTCGTCAACCAGACCATCAGTGGTCTTGCCTGCGGAAAACCAATCCGCGGACATGTTGCTTTCCTCGGTGGACCGCTTCATTTCCTCTCTGAACTGAGAGAAGCGTTTATCCGTACTCTCAAGCTGGATGACGAACACATTATTGCACCAAAGTATTCCCATCTTTTTGCAGCCGTCGGCTCTGCGCTGAACTCTAAAAAGGATGTAGTCACCTCTCTTGGTGAGATGCAGAAAAAGCTGGATGCCCATATTGAAATGGACTTTGAAGTTGAACGTATGCAGCCGCTCTTTTCCAGTGAAGCAGATTACAATGAATTTAAGAACCGCCATGCAAAGCATCAGGTGCCGGTTGGTGATCTTGCCAGCTACCGCGGTAATGCCTACCTTGGAATCGATGCCGGCTCTACCACCACGAAAGCCGCTCTGGTCGGAGAAGACGGTACTCTTTTGTACTCCTTCTACCATGGCAATGACGGTGATCCTCTTGGTACGACCATCGGTGCGATCAAGGATATTTACAGCCAGCTTCCGGAAGGCGTACAGATCGTTCACTCCTGCTCAACCGGTTACGGAGAAGCGCTCATTAAAGCCGCACTTCTTCTGGATGAAGGCGAAGTTGAAACCGTATCTCACTATTACGCCGCTTCTTTCTTCGAACCGGATGTAGACTGTATCCTCGATATCGGTGGTCAGGATATGAAGTGTATCAAGATCAAGAATCAGACTGTAGACAGCGTACAGCTCAACGAAGCATGTTCTTCCGGATGCGGTTCCTTTATCGAGACTTTTGCCAAATCCCTGAACTACACCGTAGAGGATTTTGCACATGAAGCACTTTTTGCGAAACATCCGATTGACCTCGGTACCCGTTGTACCGTATTTATGAACTCAAAGGTAAAACAGGCGCAAAAAGAAGGTGCTGAAGTATCCGATATTTCAGCCGGACTTGCTTATTCGGTTATCAAAAATGCTCTTTTCAAGGTTATCAAGGTATCCGATGCATCTGAGCTTGGTAAAAAAATTGTTGTACAGGGTGGTACATTCTACAATGATGCCGTACTCAGAAGCTTTGAGACCATCGCCGGATGTCAGGCAATCCGTCCGGATATTGCAGGAATCATGGGTGCTTTTGGGGCTGCGCTGATTGCAAGAGAACGCTATGGTTTCAAAGAATGCAAAAATACAACCATGCTTTCCATTGATGAAATCAATGAACTTACCTATACAACCTCAATGGCAAAATGTAACGGCTGTACCAACAACTGTCGTCTGACCATCAACAAATTCAGTGGCGGACGTCGTTTTATTTCCGGAAACCGTTGTGAGCGCGGTCTTGGAAAAGAGAAAGCAAAGAGTGATGTGCCAAACCTTTTCGCTTATAAAAATGAACGTTATTTTGGTTACACGCCATTAGATCCATCCGAAGCAAAACGTGGAACGGTTGGTATTCCAAGAGTTCTCAACATGTATGAGAACTATCCGTTCTGGTTTACTTTCTTCACAAAACTGGGATATCATGTGTTACTCTCTCCTGCTTCTACACATAAGATTTATGAACTTGGTATTGAATCTATTCCGAGCGAATCCGAGTGTTATCCGGCAAAGCTGGCGCACGGACATGTACAGTGGCTGATCAACCAGGGTGCAGACTTTATCTTCTACCCTTGTATACCATACGAACGTGGTGAATTTGCCGATGCCGACAATCATTATAACTGCCCGATCGTCACCTCATACGCGGAGAACATCAAGAACAATATGGATCCAATCGTACACGGTGAAGTAGATTTCATGAATCCATTCCTCGCCCTCACAAGCGAAAAGACAATCACAGACGGACTGGTCCGTGAATTTACTTCTGCAAAGAATCTTCCAGCAGAAGAAATCAAAAATGCCGCTCATGCTGCATGGGAAGAACTTGCTGCATGCCGTCAGGACATCCGCAAAAAGGGTGAAGAAACACTCGCTTACATGGAAAAGACAGGAACCCGCGGCATTGTACTTGCCGGTCGTCCATACCATTACGATCCGGAGGTCAACCACGGTATCCCGGAGATGATCACCTCCTACGGACTTGCCGTTCTGACGGAAGATTCTATCTCCCATCTGAATCCGGTAGAACGTCCGCTGATTGTTATGGATCAGTGGATGTATCATTCCCGACTGTACGCAGCAGCCAATTTTGTAAAGACAAGAGATGATCTGGATCTGATCCAGCTGAACTCTTTCGGATGCGGTCTTGATGCCGTAACAACCGATGCTGTTGCAGATATTCTGACCGGTTCCGACAAGATTTATACCTCTCTTAAGATTGATGAGGTTAATAACCTGGGTGCTGCACGTATCCGTATCCGTTCTCTTCTCGCCGCCATCCGCGTCCGCGAGCAGAAGCATATGGAGCGCACCATTCGTCCGGCAAATATCGAAAAAATTCCTTTTACAAAGGAAATGAAGGAAACCTATACCATTTTGTGTCCGCAGATGTCACCGATCCACTTTTCACTGATTGAGCCAGCCTTCCAGGAAGCAGGCTACAAACTGGAAGTACTGAAAAATGATAACAAGCATGCAGTTGACATGGGCCTTAAATATGTAAACAATGATGCCTGCTATCCGTCTCTGATGGTAGTTGGACAAATCATGGAGGCTATCCTTTCCGGCAAATATGACACCGACCACCTGGCTGTCATTATTTCGCAGACCGGTGGCGGATGCCGTGCTTCCAACTATATCGGATTTATCCGCCGTGCTCTTAAAAAAGCCGGTTACGGACATATCCCTGTTATTTCAATCAACTTAAGCGGACTTGAAAGCAATCCTGGATTCAAGATCACCCTTCCACTTGTACTGAAAGGTGTGTATGGTCTGATATTTGGTGATCTCTTCATGCGCTGCCTGTACCGTGTCCGCCCATATGAAGCTGTTCCAGGCTCTGCCAATACCATGCATAAGAAATGGGAAAAGACAGTTATCGAATTTATCAAGAAAAGTTATCCAAGCAGACACGAGTTTAAGCGTCTCTGCCGCCAGATCGTAGAAGATTTTGATTCTCTTCCATTAAAAGATGTCAAAAAGCCACGTGTCGGAGTTGTCGGAGAAATCCTTGTTAAATTCCTTCCAGCTGCCAATAACTACCTGGTAGATCTTCTTGAACAGGAAGGTGCCGAAGCCGTGGTTCCGGATCTGACCGACTTCCTGCTCTACTGCTTCTACAATACAAACTTTAAAGCAGAACATCTCGGCATGAAGAAATCAACCGCCCGCATGGGTAATCTTGGAATCAAGGCTCTGGAATGGTTCCGCAAGCCTGCCGTTGATGCATTAAAAGCAAGTAAACGCTTCGATCCACCATCACATATTGAACACCTGGCTTCGATGGCAAAAGAAATTGTTTCTCTTGGAAACCAGACCGGTGAAGGATGGTTCCTTACCGGAGAAATGCTGGAGCTGATCCACAGCGGTGCACCAAACATTGTCTGCACACAGCCTTTCGCCTGTCTGCCAAACCACGTAGTCGGAAAAGGTGTTATTAAAGAACTGCGTCGCCGTCATCCGGAATCCAACATCGTTGCAATCGATTATGATCCGGGAGCAAGCGAAGTAAACCAGCTGAACCGCATCAAACTGATGCTTTCGACTGCGCAGAAGAAGATGTAGAAATTTGGGATATATAAAATATAGGTTCTAATGGAACGACCAGAGGAATCAAAATACTCCCCACGCATTCAGTTGCACTGGGGAGTATTTTTGATTCCTCTGGTCTGTGTATTGGTAACTTTTTTTACATATGCAAAATTTTTTTGGATGGTGCGAACTAGGATTTAGGGAATTGCAGTCGGAAGGGAAGATTAGTGTAATATCTTTCTTTACAGTTTTTTCTCTCCGAATTCGGCACCGTCATTTTCACCAGTACAGTTAAACGGTCGATTTTACAAAAGAAAGTCCTGCAATTCTCTTTTGTGCAATGGAGATGAGACTCAGAAATCATGGAAGCCTTTGCTGAACATGATTTCCGCTCTAAGAGGCTCATCGGAATGGTTTGCACAATGGAATTGGAGGACTTTCTTTTGTAAAATCGACCACACAACCTTTATTTAAAAAAACAGCGGACTCCTTTTCGGGAAAATCCACTGTTTCTCACATATATTAAGCTTCTTCGACTTCTACTTTTTCGCCAAGAATTTTATCAATACTTACCAGTTTTACGCTGAGTACGAATACCTGTGCTGCAACTTCCAGTTCTTCTGGTGTCGGGAAGGACGGTGCAATTCGGATATTGCTGTCTTTTGGATCCTTTCCGTAAGGGAAGGTTGCCCCCGCTTTTGTCATGATCAGTCCGGCTTCTTTTGCTTTTGCTACGATTGCTTTGGCACATCCATCCAACGCATCGAAGGAAATGAAGTATCCTCCTCGCGGTGCCATCCAGGAACCAATCTCAAGTCCGCCAAGCTCACTTTCCAGTACATTTAATACGGTGTCAAATTTCGGTCTTAAGATATCTGCATGTTTCTTCATATGCTGAACCATTCCATGGATATCACCGAAGAAACGCGCATGTCTGAGCTGGTTTAATTTATCATGACCGATGGTCTGTACGGACATCATCTTGCGGATTTCCGCAAGGTTTTCATCGGATGCTGCAATTGCTGCAATACCAGAACCCGGGAAGCTGATCTTGGAAGTAGAACCGAATTTGTAAACCATGTTCGGATGTCCTTCTTTTTTACATTCCATCAAAATCTCGATCAGATAATCCTGTTTATCCTCATACAAATGATGGATTCCATATGCATTATCCCAGAAAATACGGAAATCTTCTGCCGCTGGATTTAATTTTGCAAAACGGTGTACGGTTTCATCAGAATAAGTGATTCCCTGTGGGTTAGAATATTTCGGTACACACCAGATACCTTTTACAGCCGGATCATTCTCCACATACTGCTCTACCAGATCCATATCCGGTCCATCCGACGTCATTGGAATATTGATCATCTCAATTCCAAAATGTTCGGTGATTGCAAAATGTCTGTCATATCCAGGTACCGGGCACAGGAATTTTATCTTGTCAAGCTTTGCCCAAGGGGTGCTTCCCATGATACCATGTGTCATCGCTCTTGCAACAGTATCATACATTACGTTCAGGCTGGAGTTACCAAAGATGATAATATTGTCCTTCGGTACTTCCATCATATCAGAAAGAAGCTGTTTTGCTTCTTTGATTCCATCGATCACTCCATAGTTACGGCAATCTACTCCTTCTTCGCAGACAAGATCTGATGTACTCTTAAGTACATCCATCATCCCCATAGAAAGATCAAGCTGTGCTTTGGACGGTTTACCTCTGGACATATCCAGTTTCAGACCTTTTCCTTTAACATCTTCAAATTCTTTTTCCAGTCTGCTCTTTAATTCAAGCAGTTCTTCTCTACTCATATCTCTATATGCAGTCATCTTGAAAACCTCCCATAATCATCAACTAATCATTGTGTGTTTCCTGCCGTACTTTATACTTCCGAAATCTGCCATCTGCAGTTTCTTTCAGCTGTTTTGACAACATCAAAACTCACTACAAGTAGTAAGTATATAGGAAAAATGATTTTTCGTCAACCAATTCTTGCATATAAATATGACATATCGTGATTTTTGTTGATTTAAATGTGTTTTTTTGAATTTTTGTTTTTCATTTCATGCATTTTTCCATTTTAATGCTTTTCAAAAAGAGTAGATCAGATTTATATGCAGTATGTTTTGCTCTTCTGACAACAAAACACCCGGAACCATTTTCATGATTCCGGGCAAATATATTTACTATTTTACTAATAATGATTTTCCAGTCATATCTGCTGGCTGCTGCATTCCCATCAGCTCGATCAGCGTCGGAGCGATGTCTGCAAGGCATCCGCCTTCACGAAGCTTATATGCAGGATCTGCATTTACAAGAATGAACGGAACCGGGTTCGTTGTATGAGCGGTAAATGGTTCTCCTGTCTCTTCATCGATCAGCTGTTCTGCATTTCCGTGGTCAGCGCAGATAAACATCTGTCCACCAACTTCTTTCACTGCATCAACTGCTTTTCCTACACATTCATCAACAGCTTCAATTGCTTTGATCACTGCTGCTTCTACACCGGTATGACCAACCATATCCGGGTTTGCAAAGTTAATTACGATTACGTCGTACTTGTCCGCTTTGATTGCATCTACAAGCTTGTCACATACTTCATATGCACTCATCTCCGGCTTCAGATCGTAAGTTGCAACCTTAGGCGATTTGACAAGGATTCTGTCCTCTCCCTTGTTCGGTTCTTCTACTCCACCATTAAAGAAGAATGTAACATGTGCATATTTCTCTGTCTCGGCGATTCTTGCCTGTGTCATGTTGTTTGCTGCAAGAAATTCGCCAAATGTATTCGTGATGCCTTCTTTTACAAATGCAACCATTTTATTTGGAATTGTCTCATCATACTCTGTAAAACATACATAAGTTGTCTTGATACGTTCTTCTCTGGCAAATCCGTCAAAATCATCCGCACAGAATGTTCTGGTGATTTCTCTTGCTCGATCCGGGCGGAAATTAAAGAAGATCACAGAATCTCCGTCTTTTACAGTTGCAACCGGTGTACCGTTTTTTGTCACTACAAATGGTACTACGAATTCGTCAGTTACTTCTTTGTCGTAAGAAGCCTGGATTCCTTCTGTTGCTGATGCTGCTGTGTCACCTTCGCCGCGTGTAAGTGCTGCGTATGCTTTTTCTACACGGTCCCAACGGTTGTCACGGTCCATTGCATAGTAACGTCCGGAAACACTTGCAACTTCACCTACACCGATTTCTTTCATCTTTGCTTCTAACTGTTCAACATATTCTTTCCCAGATGCCGGAGGTGTATCACGTCCGTCAAGGAAGCAGTGAACATATACTTTGTCCAGCCCCTGTCTCTTTGCAAGTTCCAAAATTCCATAAATATGTGTAATATGACTGTGTACACCACCATCAGATACAAGTCCCATCAGATGAAGAGCTGTACCGTTCTTCTTCGCATTTTCACAGGCTGCAAGAAGTGCCTTATTTTCGAAGAAATTACCATCATCGATTGCTTTTGTGATCTTGGTGAGTTCCTGGTAAATGATACGTCCTGCACCCATATTCATATGACCTACTTCCGAGTTACCCATCTGACCGTCCGGAAGTCCTACAGCAAGTCCGCTTGCATTTCCTTTTACAAACGGATATTCAGCCATTAATTTATCCATAACCGGTGTGTTTGCCTCTGCAATACCGTTGCCTTTCTTTTCATCTCTCAGACCGTAACCGTCTAAGATCATCAAAACTGTTGGTTTTTTACTCATCGTCTTACACTCCTTCATTTTGTCTTAAAGCGTTTGATTTCTCTTTCAGTTAAATATTGTACATGATTTTACATATGCTTGCAAGCACTTGTTAAAACTTTGACAGCTGAAAAACGCAGGCATTTCTGCCTGCGCCTTGGTATAATTGACTATTTCCAGTTTACAATCTTACCAAAATCTGGTTTTAAAGAAGCACCACCTACAAGTCCACCATCGATATCCGGCTGAGCGAATAATTCCGGTGCTGTAGCTGCATTTACAGATCCGCCGTACTGAATACGGATTGCTTCTGCTGTAGCTTCATCATAAACTTCAGCGATACATTCACGGATAGCTTTGCAAACCTCCTGAGCCTGCTCTGTTGTAGCTGTCTTACCGGTTCCGATTGCCCAGATTGGCTCATAAGCGATAACTGCTGTCTTAGCCTGATCTGCTGTTACATTCTGGAATCCAACTTTAACCTGCTGACGGATGAAGTCCATTGTCACACCCTGTTCACGCTGTTCAAGAGTTTCTCCACAGCACATGATCGGTGTAAGTCCGTGTTCAAATGCTTTCAGCATCTTTTTGTTCACAGTCTCGTTTGTCTCTGCGAAGTATTCTCTTCTTTCAGAGTGTCCGAGAACAACATATTTAACACCAGCATCTGTAAGCATGTTCGGAGAGATTTCTCCTGTGTATGCACCTTTTTCTTCAAAGTACATATTCTCTGCTCCAACCTGGATGTTGCTTCCTTTTGCAGCTTCTACAACCGGAATGATATCGATTGCCGGTACGCAGAATACCACGTCAGCCTCTTCTGTCACAACCAGAGATTTGAGTGTATTCACAAGCTCTACTGCCTCTGAAGGTGTCATATTCATTTTCCAGTTACCTGCAATAATTTTCTTTCTTGCCATTGCAATAATCTCCCTTATTTTATCTTAATTACAGACGCTGCTTATTTATCGTTAGCAGCTGCTACACCTGGCAGTTCCTTACCTTCAAGGAATTCAAGGGAAGCTCCGCCACCCGTAGAGATGTGAGTCATCTTGTCGCCGTATCCGAGCTGGTTAACTGCTGCTGCCGAATCACCACCACCGATGATTGTTACTGCATCTGTCTCAGCAAGTGCTTTTGCGACTTCTTCTGTTCCTTTTGCAAAGTTCGGCATCTCGAATGCACCCATAGGTCCGTTCCATACAACTGTCTTTGCATCTTTTACAGCGTCAGCATAGATCTTGATTGTCTCTGGTCCGATGTCAAGTCCTTCCCATCCTTCCGGAATTTCGCCAGCTTTAACAACTTTGATATTTGCATCATTTGAAAAATCATCTGCAATTACGTTGTCTACCGGAAGAAGGAGTTTTACGCCTTTGTCTTTAGCTTTCTGAATCATGTTCAGTGCATATTCACAGTAATCTTCTTCAAGAAGAGATTTTCCAACGGTTCCGCCCTGTGCTTTGCTGAATGTATAAGACATACCTCCACCAATGATCAGAGTGTCTACTTTATCGATCAGGTTTTCGATTACAGAAATCTTGCTTGAAACTTTAGCTCCACCAAGGATTGCAACGAACGGTCTTTCCGGATTGTTTACTGCATTTCCAAGGAAATCGATTTCTTTCTGCATAAGATATCCTACAACTGCTGTATCAACATATTTGGTAACACCAACGTTAGAGCAGTGTGCACGATGAGCTGTTCCGAATGCATCGTTTACGAATACATCACAAAGAGAAGCGAGTTCCTTAGAGAATTCATCTCCGTTCTTTGTTTCTTCTGCTCTGTAACGTGTATTTTCAAGAAGGATTACCTCTCCATCTTTCATAGCTTCAACTGCTGCTTTTGCATTTGGTCCTACTACTTCAGGATCTGCTGCGAATTTTACTTCCTGTCCGAGAAGTTCTGAAAGTCTTACTGCAACCGGTGCAAGAGAAAGCTCCGGTTTCGGTTCTCCCTTCGGTTTACCAAGATGTGAGCAGAGGATTACTTTTCCTCCGTCAGCGATCAGTTTCTTGATTGTAGGAAGTGCTGCAACAAGACGGTTCTCGTCTGTGATCTTTCCATCGATCAGCGGTACGTTAAAATCGCATCTTACAAGGACTTTTTTCCCTTTTACATTGATATCATCTACAGATTTTTTGTTAAGCATAATCCTGCCTCCTGTTTACATTTCGTTTAAATGGAATGTGCCGGGCACATTTCCGTGCTGAGCGCAGTTGCTTGCGACAATCTGCGTTTTCACACGAATACACATCTTGGGCACATAGTGCCTTTTATTTAGCAGGAAGCTCCGTCAGAATTTCCTGTTAAATAAAAGAGCCCGGTCCATGTAGACCGGACCCTTGCTTGAGTCTAACTCTGGAATATTCCAGTAAGAATCAATTCAGCCTGTCCAAACAAACGTTACGGATTAAAGTAATGTTCCGAAGTGTTTGATTGTTCTTACCATCTGGCTTGTGTAAGAGTTTTCATTGTCATACCAAGAAACAACCTGTACTTCTGTTGTTCCGTTGTCAAGCGGAAGTACCATTGTCTGAGTAGAATCGAAGAGAGAACCAAATCTCATTCCTACGATATCGCTAGAAACGATCTGATCTTCGTTGTATCCGAATGATTCGTTAGAAGCTGCTTTCATAGCTGCGTTGATCTGTTCTACAGTAACTTCACCTTCAACTACTGCTGTAAGGATTGTTGTAGATCCTGTAGGGGTTGGTACACGCTGTGCAGATCCGATAAGTTTTCCGTTAAGTTCCGGAATAACAAGTCCGATTGCTTTAGCTGCTCCTGTGCTGTTAGGAACGATGTTTACTGCTGCTGCACGAGATCTTCTCAGATCACCTTTTCTCTGTGGTCCGTCAAGAGTCATCTGATCACCTGTGTAAGCATGGATTGTGCACATGATACCAGATTTGATCGGTACAAGATCATTAAGAGCCTTAGCCATTGGTGCAAGACAGTTTGTTGTACAAGAAGCTGCAGAAATGATTGCGTCATCTTTTGTAAGCTGTGTATGGTTTACATTGTAAACGATTGTAGGAAGGTCATTTCCTGCCGGTGCAGAAATGATAACGTGTTTAGCACCTGCATCGATATGTGCCTGAGCTTTTGCTTTAGATGTGTAGAATCCTGTACATTCAAGAACTACATCTACTCCGATTTCTCCCCATGGAAGTTCAGCTGCATTAGCTTTAGCGTAGATTTTGATTTCTTTTCCGTCTACTGTGATGGAGTCTTCTCCAGCAGATACTTTATCAGCTAATTCATATTTTCCCTGTGTTGAATCATATTTTAATAAGTGAGCCAGCATCTTAGGAGATGTAAGGTCGTTGATTGCTACGATCTCAAATCCCTCTGCTCCAAACATCTGTCTGAATGCAAGACGTCCAATACGTCCAAATCCATTGATTGCTACTTTTACTGCCATGATTTAGTCCTCCTAAAGATAAATTGTATTACTGTATATAACAGTTACATTTTTCTTGATAAATCTTATCATTGTTTAAGATTTATCAACTGTAATTTATTGTACTAAATTCAGAACAAAAATTCAATCCCCTTTTTTCACTTTATTTTTCTGAAAACCGGGGCCCTTTTTATGAATTCTGCATAATATTTAAAACCACATGCTTCGAGAATATTGTCAACTATGTTAAAATCATACCCTACATGCTCTGGTTTATGTGCATCTGCGCCGACGGTGATGATCTCTCCCCCCAGCTTTTTGTATCTTTTTAACACATCCGGATGCGGGTGTGCAAAAGGAAGGCCATACTTCAGTCCTGCCGTATTGACTTCCAGTCCTTTTCCGTGTTCGATAAGATACCGCAGGATTTCATCTATTTCATCCGCAAATCTGCCGTAAGAATATTCCTGTTCCCGATGTTTTCCATAGCGTACCACATAATCCAGATGTCCGAGCACATCAAAATCCGCTACAGCCCTGATATCGGCTATTGTCTCCCGAAGTGCCATCCGGTAGGCCTCTTCATCCGAAATCCCCTCAAAGAACTCAGGATAATAAGGATCCTTCCCGCCAACCACATGCATGGATCCGATCACAAAATCATACGGATTTGCCGCGGTAAATGCTTTTGCTTTCTTCGCAAGGTGTGGCTGAAGTCCAAACTCCACACCGATCCGGATATCCAGCTTCTCTTTATACTTTTCCTTCAGTGCTCCAAGCTCTTTAAAATAGGTTTCCGGATCAAACACAAATTCAATATCATCACAAAAATAATCAATATCTTCATGATCCGTAAAACAGATTGCTTCCAGTCCTTTATCGATTGCTGCAAGAACCATATCTTCCGGTTTTGCCTCTGAATCTCCGGAAAAATAAGTGTGCATATGGCAGTCCGCTCTCATATTTTGCCCTCCTTGTCATTCTTCATGTGTAAATCCACCCGGCTTTCCCGCAAATCATTTGTTGGATTGCAGTACGGTCCCAATATACCAAAAAGCAGAACAATTCTGAGCTATCCCAGAATTGTTCCGCCTCCAAGTACATAATCTCCATCATACAGTACCAGTGCCTGCCCCGGTGTAACCGCTCTCTGCGGTGTCTCAAAGATGCACTCTATCTCATCTTCTCCCGTTTTGCGGACTGTGCACCAGTCCCCTTTATGGTTGTATCTGATTTTGGCAAATACGCGCATCTCACCTTCCAGATCTTCTACTGTCATAAAGTTCAGCTTATTTGCACGAACCCGCGTCGTCATCAGATCTTCATTCGTCCCTATCACAACTTCATTCGTATCCGGACGGATCTCAAGCACGAATGCCTGATGCCCAAGAGAAAGTCCAAGTCCTTTTCTCTGTCCGATCGTATAGTGGATGATTCCTTTATGCCGTCCCAGGATCTTTCCGTCCGGTGTTACAAAATTACCTTCCGGGATTTTCTGGTTACTTTCTTCTTCAATAAAAGATGCATAATCGTCATCGGATACAAAACAGATATCCTGACTGTCCGGTTTGTTCGCAATCTGCAATCCGATCTCTTTTGCGATCTCGCGGATCTGGTCTTTTTCGTATTCACCGACAGGCATCAGCGTTCTTCTCAGCTGATCCTGGGTAAGATTATAAAGCGCATAGGTCTGGTCTTTTGACCAGGTTGCCGAATGCCGGATCGCATAGCGTCCGTTCGGCAACTGTTCTACTCTCGCATAGTGACCTGTTGCAATATAGTCTGCTCCGATCTCCATGCTCCGTGTAAGAAGAGATTCCCATTTTACATAACGGTTACACGCAATGCACGGATTTGGTGTCCGGCCATGCAAATATTCATCCACAAAATAATCGATTACCTTCTCCTGAAAATCCTTCTTGAAATTCATCACATAATACGGAATGCCGATCTGTGCCGCAACTTTTCTGGCATCATCTACCGCGCTGAGTCCACAGCATCCGCCGTTTTCTTCCTGTATTTTCGATTCTTCGTCCTGCCAGATCTGCATCGTCACACCGATCACATCATATCCCTGTTCTTTTAGAAGATATGCCGCTACCGATGAGTCGACACCACCTGACATTCCGACTACCACTTTCTTTTTTGCCATTCTCTTTTCTCCTGCAGAAAATTCTAATACTCTTCCTCTTCTGCTTCTTCACCTTCACTGATATCGTTCTTCGGCTTCTGGAGTCCTTCGATCTTGATCCCGTGCTTCTCTGCATAATCCCACAGCGCTGCATGGATTGCCTCTTCTGCCAGTAAAGAACAGTGTACCTTAACCGGCGGCAGTCCGTCAAGCGCTTCCATAACGGCTTTGTTTGTTACCTGCATTGCTTCTGAAATATGTTTTCCCTTTACAAGTTCTGTCGCCATACTGCTTGTTGCAACAGCCGCGCCACATCCGAATGTCTTAAATTTTACATCATTAATAATTCCGTTATCATCAATATCAAGGTAGATTCTCATGATATCACCACATTTGGCGTTACCAACAGTACCCACTCCGCTTGCGTTCTCGATTTCTCCCATATTACGTGGATGCTGAAAATGATCCATTACTTTCTCTGTATACATTGTAAATTCCTCCTAAAGCTGTATTTTCTATCGTATTATTTATTCTGTTTTTTTGCAAAATCTTCATAAAGCGGTGACATTCCGCGTAAATCGCTTACGATTGTCTTAAGCTGATCTACTACATAATCAATGTCTTCTTTTGTGATCTCTTCATTCAGAGTCAGGCGCAGAGATCCATGCGCAATCTCGTGCGGCAGTCCGATTGCAAGAAGTACATGGGATGGATCAAGAGATCCGGATGTACATGCAGATCCACTGGATCCACAAATTCCTGCCATATCAAGACGGATCAGCATAGATTCGCCCTCAATGAAACGGAAGCAGAAGTTTGCGTTATTTGGCAGACGGTCTGTCGGATGTCCGTTCAGCTTGGTGTACGGGATTTCTTCCATCACACGTTTGATCAGATAATCTCTCATCTCGCGCTCTTTTGCTGTACGTTCTTCCATCGTAGCGATAGCACGTTTTGTTGCTGTACCGATTCCAACAATACCCGGAACATTTTCTGTACCTGCACGACGTTTTCTTTCCTGTGCCCCACCATGAACAAAGGAACGGATCTTCACGCCTTTTCTGATATAGAGGAATCCGATTCCTTTTGGTCCGTTCAGCTTGTGTCCGCTGGCACTTAACATATCAATATGACATTCATCTACATTGATCGGGACCTGTCCGAAAGCCTGTACGGCGTCTGTGTGGAACAGGATACCATGTTTGTGGGCGATCTCACCGATCTCTTTGATCGGTTCAATTGTTCCGATCTCGTTGTTTGCATACATTACAGAGATTAGGATGGTATCCGGGCGGATTGCTGCTTCCACATCTGCCGGATTTACTTTTCCGTATTCATCCACATCAAGATAAGTCACTTCAAACCCACGTTCTTCCAAATAAGCTGCTGTATGCAGGATCGCATGATGTTCGATCTTGGTTGTGATAATATGTTTTCCTTTATTCTGATAAGCCTCAGCGGTTGCTTTGAGTGCCCAGTTGTCAGACTCTGATCCGCCGGCTGTAAAATAAATTTCGTTGCTCTTTGCACCGAGTGCGTTTGCGATTCTTTCTCTCTGTTCTGCCACAACATCTTTGTTATGGGATGCGAAGCTGTAGATCGCAGAAGGATTGCCATACTGCTCTGTAAAATATGGCAGCATTGCTTCCAGAACTTCTGGTGCAGTTTTTGTTGTTGCTGCGTTATCCAAATAAATTAATTTACTCATCTTTTTGTCCTTCTTTCTTTACTTCTTTATTCATTTCCACAAGGGTATTTATCATAATACTGTCTACCGTCTGTGCCATGCTTTCATTGACTTTCTTCCAGACATATTTCGTGATACAGCTTCCCTGGATCTCGCAGCTGTCTTCCGAATGAAGTGCTGCACAAGTCGCAGGTTCCAGGTCTCCTTCAAGTGCTCTGAGTACATCACCAACAGAAACTTCCGCCGCATCCTTTGCCAGCCGATATCCTCCTCCCGCTCCACGGATACTCTTGACAAGACCTGCCTTTTTCAGCTTCGCCATGAGCTGTTCCAGATATCGTTCCGATATCTCCTGCCTAGCTGATATACTGCTGATGGAAACCGGTTCTTCTGCGCCATAACACGCAAGATCGATAAAGGCGCGCAAACCATAACGACCCTTCGTTGAGATCTTCAATCCATCACCTTCTCTTTATTTTTTATATCCCACTGTTTTACTAGGATTTCTTGCAAATTGAGGATATCACCTCTGTTATGTTCTGTCAAGGCTCTTTCTTGCATATATTTTAAAACAAAAATGCCTTTGGAGCTGCTATGTCACAAAAACATTTTCTCCTGAAAGGAACTTTTATCCTTACTGTAGTCGGCATTCTCACCCGTGTAATGGGATTTTTTTACCGTATTTTTCTCAGCAGATCTTTCCCTGCAGAAGAAATCGGTCTGTATCAGCTGATTTTCCCTGTCTACACACTTGCTTATGCTGCAACTTCAGCAGGGATCGAGACGGCTCTGGCGCGCCTGGTTGCCGCCTCTTCTGCAAAAAAGCAGTCTGCAAAAGCTTATTCTTACCTGAAAGCAGCACTGCTTTGTTCTCTTTTTCTTTCCATCTGCTGTCTTTTTCTGTTGCAGAAAAATGCTGTTTTCCTCACCACAGTCATACTTGGTGATCCCCGATGCGCCTCTCTCATCTTCCTGATAGCATATGCACTTCCATTTGCAGCTCTGCACAGTTGCAGCTGTGGTTACTTTCTGGGGCTCAAGCAGATTCGGCTTCCTGCCCTCTCCCAATTATTTGAACAGCTGGTCCGGATCTTTTTTGTTATCTTCCTCTATACAGCCGATGCTCATACCGCTTTTACACCATCTGTCGCAATTGCTGTCCTCGGAATTGTCGGTGGTGAAATTGCAGCCGCTTTTCTTTGCATCCATAAGCTCAGAATTGCCGGGCAACCTTTATCCCCACACCGGGAGCCGGCTCTTTCTGCTGTTCCTCCCCTGCTTTTTTCTGCCCTTCCACTGACCGCAAGCAGAGTCCTTCTGAATCTTTTTCAGAGTCTGGAAGCAATTTCTATTCCACTTGCCCTGCAAAAGTATGGAATGAGTATCTCCGCTTCTCTTAGCACCTACGGAATTCTGACCGGAATTGCCCTTCCCTGCATTTTATTTCCATCTGCCCTCACCAATTCCATCTCCACAATGCTCCTCCCCGAAGTTGCCAGTATGCCGGATG
>ENA-ORNK01001518-ORNK01001518.1-human-gut-metagenome-genome-assembly--contig:-NODE-1518-length-17615-cov-2.441686_pt1 | contig 17615 bp, 14 predicted proteins | sample MGYA00242115_ERZ509022 | MGnify/ENA primary metagenome ERZ509022 (study PRJEB26280, sample SAMEA2338690) | human gut metagenome | biome: human gut; feature: human-associated habitat; material: faeces...
AAAGAAGCGCATCGTGATCAGGTGAGAAAATCAGGAGAGCCGTATATTATCCACCCTCTCTGGGTCGGTATTATTTTGGCGGATCTTGAGATGGACAAAGAGACGATCGTGGCAGGAATGCTCCACGACGCAGTAGAAGATACGGATATGACGCTTGACGATGTGGCAGGTGAGTTCGGAGAAGAAGTCGCTCTTCTTGTGGACGGCGTTACAAAGCTTGGCCAGTTGAATTATTCACAGGACAAATTAGAAGTTCAGGCAGAGAACCTCAGGAAAATGTTTCTTGCGATGGCGAAGGACATCCGGGTTATTATTATTAAACTGGCAGACCGACTGCATAATATGCGTACGCTTGAATTTATGACTCCGACAAAGCAGCAGGAAAAAGCGAGAGAGACGATGGATATTTATGCTCCCATCGCGCAGAGACTCGGAATTTCCAAGATTAAGACAGAATTAGATGATTTGTCTTTAAAATACTGGAAACCGGAAGTTTATTATAATCTCGTGAGGGATCTGAACCGAAGGAAAACAGAACGCGAGGAATTTGTGCAGCAGATAGTAGCCGAAGTTTCGAAACATATGAAAAATGCGCATATAGAGGCGAAAGTATATGGACGTGTAAAGCATTTTTTCAGTATTTATAAGAAAATGGTGAATCAAAATAAGACGCTGGATCAGGTATACGATCTGTTTGCGGTGCGGATAATTGTTGATTCTGTAAAAGATTGTTATGCGGCGCTTGGAGTAATCCACGAGATGTACACGCCGATTCCCGGAAGGTTTAAAGATTATATTGCGATGCCGAAACCGAATATGTATCAGTCTCTTCACACAACGCTGATGGGACCGTCAGGACAGCCGTTTGAGATCCAGATCAGAACAGAAGAGATGCATAAGACGGCTGAATACGGTATTGCGGCTCACTGGAAATATAAAGAAGGCGGAGATTCAGCGAAGAGTATGGAATCTCAGGAGGCTAAGCTGAACTGGCTGCGTCAGATTTTGGAATGGCAAAGAGACATGTCGGATAACCGGGAGTTTTTAAGCCTGTTAAAAGGCGACCTTGATCTGTTTGCTGAAGACGTTTACTGTTTTACGCCAAACGGTGACGTGAAGAATTTGCCGAACGGTTCCACACCGGTTGACTTTGCGTATGCGATACACAGCGCCGTGGGAAATAAGATGGTCGGTGCACGTGTAAACGGAAAACTTGTCAATATAGATTATAAAATACAAAACGGCGACAGGATCGAGATTCTTACGTCGCAGAATTCAAAAGGACCGAGCCGCGACTGGCTGAATATCGTTAAGAGTACACAGGCAAAAAATAAAATTAACCAGTGGTTCAAAAAAGAGTTTAAGGAAGATAATATTATCCGGGGAAAAGAATTGATCGTTTCCTATTGCAGGGGGAAATCAATTAATCTCCAAAATATACTGAAACCGAAGTATCAGCAGGTTGTTCAGAAAAAGTACGGCTTCAGGGATTGGGACGCTGTTTTGGCGGCGATCGGTCATGGCGGTTTAAAGGAAGGACAGGTTGTAAACAGACTTTTTGAGGAGTACGAAAAAGAACATAAGAAAGAAATTACAGACGAGACGATTCTTGAGAGAATCTCAGAAGCAAACTCTCAAAAAGTTCACATTGCAAAGTCAAAGAGCGGTATTGTTGTAAAAGGAATTAATGATATGGCAGTGCGTTTTTCAAAATGCTGCAATCCGGTTCCCGGAGACGAGATCGTCGGATTTGTCACGAGAGGACGGGGAATGTCAATCCATCGGACGGACTGTATTAATATGCTCCACCTTTCTGATGTAGAGAGGGCGCGTTTGATCGACGCGGAGTGGGAAGATACGTCCGAGACAGAGGGCGGCGGAAAATATCTGGCAGAGCTTAAGATGTACGCAAACGACAGACAAGGATTCCTTATGGATATCTCAAAAGTATTTACAGAAGCGAAAATAGATGTGAAGTCTATGAATGTTCGCACAAGCAAAAAGGGAACAGCAACGATCGATATGGGATTTATTGTAAACGGAAGAGAGGAACTCCATGCGATCATAGAGAAACTGCGTCAGCTTCAGGGAGTTCTTGATATTGAGAGAACGACGGGTTGATCTTATATGAAGCCTTTCAAGTAAGAAGCAATAGCGTTCCCGTTGCGGAGGCGGCGGGAGTAAAATGACAGTTTGAACAAAGTCAGAGTTGATAAAAAGGAGAGACAGTTCATGCGCATTGAGAAATTTGTATTCGGACCTGTAGGAACGAATTGTTATATCGTAATAAACGAGATGACTTCGGAATGTTTTGCCGTAGATATGGCGGATTGTCCTCAGGAATTCGTAAAGCATATAAAAGATGCAGGACTTTGCGTAAAAGCGCTGCTTTTGACGCATGGTCACTTTGATCATATTATGGGAGCGGAACGCTTTGCGGAAATCTTCGGATGTCCGGTTTATGCATATGAAGGGGAAGAAAATATTTTATGCGATCCGGTGCTGAATGCATCGGCGACGATGCTCGGACAGTCATATGTGTTTACAAAAGCAGAGTATGTAAAAGCGGATACGCAGATAGAAACCGCAGGCTTTCAGGTGGAGATTATTCCGACTCCGGGACATACAGAGGGCGGATGCTGTTATTATATCGGAGAAGAACATGTATTGTTCAGCGGAGATACCCTTTTTCATAATTCTATCGGAAGAACGGATCTTCCTACGGGAAGCGGAAGTGAGCTTGTCCGTTCGGTAAGAGAAAAACTTCTGGTTTTGCCGGAAGATACGAGAGTATATCCCGGACATATGGAAGAGACAACGATTTCGCATGAAAAGAAATATAATCCTTTCATATAAAGTTAATAAGTGAACGGGAATGATTGGAATATAGGAATGGATATAACAGGTGGCGATGGAATAGGCTTCGCAGAGATAATAGGAAATGGGAAGAGACGATGATTAAAGTATCAAGTAAGAAAAATAAATATACATACAATGTATATCATCTTGTAAAAGCCTTTTTCCCCAATGAAGAGATCATACAGAATGTAGATGAAAAGCAGGAATCTCTTGTGGCATTAAATCTGCCCGGAGGGTCTTGCTTTTCCATTGCGCTTGAGGAAGTGGAAGCGGCAGCAGGTGATCTTTCGGAAATGGAGACAGAAGAGGCGAAAGAACAGGCAATAAAAAAAGAACTGACTCGTTTGTTGTACCGATATCTCGAACAACAGACAAGGACAACGCTTGCATGGGGAACACTTACAGGAGTGCGGCCGACAAAACTTGCCATGACAAAATTGGAACAATATGAATCGATGACGGAAGCGGAAGCAGTCCGCAGGACAGTCGGAGCGTTTCGTGATGAATTTTTTGTCAGTGAAGAGAAAGCGCAGCTTGCATGTGAGATTGCTGTGAGGGAAAAGAAACTTTTGTCCAAATTGGATTATAAGGATGGGTTTAGTTTATATGTAGGGATTCCGTTTTGCCCAAGCGTATGCTCTTACTGTTCGTTTAGTTCTTCGCCGATCGCAGAGTGGAAAGATAAGGTGGAAAGTTACCTTTTTGCTTTGTTGAAAGAAATCCGGGCAATCGGGAAAATGTCGGAAGGGCACAGACCGGACAGCGTGTATATCGGAGGAGGAACGCCGACGACTTTGGAGGCAGAGCAGATGGATCGTTTATTAAAGACGATCACGGAGAATTTCGACTTGTCAAACGTACTTGAATTTACAGTGGAGGCAGGAAGACCGGATAGCATTACGGAAGAAAAGCTTGCGGTGATCAGAAAATACCCGGTGACTCGTATTTCAATAAATCCTCAGACAATGCAGCAAAAGACATTAGATCTGGTCGGAAGAAATCATACGGTGGCACAGACAAAAGATGCATTCTATCTGGCGAGGAAACTGGGATTTGACAATATTAATATGGATCTTATCGCCGGGCTTCCGGGAGAGGATGCTTCTGATATGGAAGATACGCTTCGGCAGGTGGAAGAAATGCATCCTGACAGTCTGACGGTTCATGCGCTGGCGATCAAAAGAGCGGCGAGATACGGACAGGAGGGAAGAAAACAGGATCTTCATTCTGAGATTTCGCAGATGATAATGTCGGCAGCTGATTGTGCCAAGCGGATTGGACTGCAGCCGTATTATTTATACAGGCAGAAAAATATTGCGGGAAATTTTGAAAATGTCGGTTATGCAGAACTTGACAAAGCCGGAATATACAATATACTGATTATGGAAGAAAAACAGACGATACTGGCAGCCGGAGCGGGAGCGTCGACGAAGATATTACTCAAAGATCCGATCCGGACAGATAGCGGGAAAGAGATTAATCTGGTTCGCTGTGAAAACGTGAAAAATATTATGGAATATATCGACAGGGTCGATGAAATGATAGAACGAAAAGGAGAATGGTTATGGCGCTGAAAAAGAAACCGGTTACAGGCATGAAAGACATGATGCCGGCGGAAATGGAAGTTCGGGATTATGTTATCGGTCTTATCAAAGAGACATATAAAACATTTGGGTTTTCCTCTATGGAAACTCCGTGTGTGGAACATATCGAGAACTTATGCAGTAAGCAGGGCGGAGATAATGAAAAACTTATTTTTAAGATTTTAAAAAGAGGGGAGAAGCTAAAACTTGATACAGCGAAAGAAGAGGCAGATCTCGTGGACGGAGGACTTCGTTACGACCTGACTGTTCCTCTCTCAAGATACTATGCAAATCATGCGAATGAACTGCCGTCTCCGTTTAAGGCACTTCAGATGGGAAATGTGTGGAGAGCGGATCGTCCGCAGAGAGGACGTTTTCGTCAGTTCATGCAGTGCGATATCGATATTCTCGGAGAACCGTCGAATCTGGCAGAGATCGAACTGATCCTTGCCACAACGGCGCTGCTTGGAAAATTGGATTTTAAAAACTTTACGATCCGTATTAATGACCGCCGTTTCTTAAAGGCGATGGCTGCATACAGCGGATTCAAAGAGGAAGATTATGACAGTGTGTTTATAACGCTCGATAAGATGGACAAGATCGGATTGGACGGCGTGGCGGCAGAGCTGAAAGGAAACGGATATGCGGAAGAATCGGTGGAAAAATATCTCGCTCTTTTTGAAGAGATCACGAATGATGTGGAAGGCGTCCGTCTCTGTAAAGAGAAATTACAAGGCTATCTTGCGCCTGAGGCGGCGGATTCACTGGAAATGATCATCACGAGTGTGGAGAGTCAGAAAGAAGCTGAATTTAAGATGAGTTTTGACCCGACGCTTGTGCGGGGAATGTCTTATTATACAGGAACAATCTTTGAGATTTCCATGGATGAATTCGGCGGAAGCGTCGGCGGAGGCGGACGTTATGATAAGATGATCGGAAAATTTACGGGACAGGATACGCCGGCAGTTGGATTTTCCATCGGGTTTGAGCGGATCGTCATGCTGCTGTTGGAACGGGGATACGAAGTGCCGACGAGCAAACCGAAAAAAGCGTTTCTGATCGAGAAAAAACTTCCGCAGGAGAAACTTCTGGAGGTGCTTGAAGAAGCGCGCAAAGAGCGGGAAGCAGGCAGACAGGTTATGATAGTAAATATGAAGAAAAACAAGAAGTTCCAAAAGGAACAGCTTGCAGAACAGGGATATACAGATATTACGGAGGTGTACAATGGCTGAATCAATGCAGGGACTTAAGAGAACTCACAGATGTGGAGAATTATCTGCGGCAAACGCAGGTGAAAAAGTGACCATTATGGGATGGGTTCAAAAGAACAGAAATAAAGGCGGGCTTGTGTTTGTAGATGTGCGTGATCGTTCGGGAATCATTCAGGTCGTATGTGAAGAAGGCAAGACAGATGCGGCGCTGATCGAGAAGGCAGCAGGACTTCGTTCCGAATATGTCGTTGCGATCGTCGGAGAGGTGGCAATGCGTTCCGGCGCTGTAAACGATAAGATTGCGACAGGGGAGATCGAGGTTATCCCAAGTGAACTCAGAATTCTTTCAGAGGCTTTGACACCGCCGTTTCCGATTGAGGAAAACTCTAAGACAAAAGAAGAAGTTCGTTTGAAATATCGCTATCTTGACCTTAGAAGAGCCGATCTTCAGAGAAATCTGATGATGAAAAGTCAAGTGATGACATTGACAAGACAGTTTTTCTCAGAGGAAGGATTTCTTGAGGTAGAGACGCCGGTACTCGGAAAAAGTACGCCGGAAGGCGCGAGAGATTATTTAGTGCCAAGCCGCGTGCATCCGGGAAGTTTTTACGGACTTCCGCAGTCGCCGCAGCTTTATAAACAACTTTTGATGTGTTCGGGATTTGACCGGTATATTCAGATTGCAAGATGTTTTCGTGACGAAGATCTCCGTGCGGACAGACAGCCGGAATTTACACAGATCGACATGGAACTTTCTTTTGTCGATGTAGATGAAGTGATCGATGTAAATGAACGTTATCTTGCGAGAGTATTTAAAGAAGTTCTCGGCGTAGATGTACCGCTTCCGATCCAGAGAATGACATGGCAGGAAGCGATGGATCGTTTCGGTTCGGATAAGCCCGATCTTCGTTTTGGCATGGAACTTACAGATGTGACAGACGTCGTGAAAAACTGCGGCTTTTCCGTATTTACCGGAGCAGTCGAAAATGGCGGAAGTGTACGCGGTATCAACGCGAAAGGTCAGGGCGGGATGCCGAGAAAGAAGATTGATAAACTGACGGCATTTGTGAAAGATTACGGCGCAAAAGGACTCGCTTATATTGCGATCCAGGAAGACGGAAGTATAAAATCTTCCTTTGCAAAATTTATGACGGAAGAAGAGATGGATGCGCTGATCAAGGCGATGGGAGCAGAAGCCGGTGATTTACTGCTTTTTGCGGCAGATAAGAACAAGGTTGTGTGGGACAGCCTCGGAGCGCTTCGTGTGGAACTGGCAAAACAGCTTGAACTGCTTGATAAAAATGAATTCCGATTTGTATGGATCACAGAGTTCCCTCTTCTTGAGTGGAGTGAAGAGCAGAACCGCTATGTGGCAATGCATCATCCGTTTACGATGCCGATGGAGGAAGATCTTCCGCTGATCGACAGCGATCCGGGAAAAGTGCGCGCAAAAGCATATGATATCGTTTTGAACGGAAATGAGATCGGAGGAGGAAGCGTCCGAATCTTCCAGGATGATATTCAGGAGAAGATGTTTGAAGTGCTCGGCTTTACAAAAGAGCAGGCATACAGCCAGTTTGGATTCCTTCTTGATGCGTTTAAATATGGAGTTCCGCCTCATGCAGGACTTGCTTACGGTTTGGATCGTCTCGTTATGCTTATGGCAAAACAGGACAGCATTCGTGATGTGATCGCATTCCCGAAAGTGAAAGATGCGTCTTGCCTTATGACGGAAGCGCCAAGTGTCGTTGATGTAAAACAGCTGAATGAACTTGGTCTTGAAACAACAGCCGAAACAGAAAAATAAGAATAAAAACCTCACTGCCTTAACTGTACTGCTTTGAAAAAGTCAGATCAAAGCCCGGTACGTTTTTGCAGTGAGGTTTTATTTTATTATAGCTAAACGAATTTCAGCGTATATCGCCGGATGCGTCTTTATTCATCCCAGCCTTCATAGAACCGGATGTTTACCGAGATATTCCGAACGATATCGCCCGCCTCTGTTTCAATATCATTGATATCTGAAATATATGGGAAGACAGGATTTTCTTCTTCAAATTCTACCATGATCCAGTTGCGGGCGGCTTCATTTGCATTGTCGATTGCATCGTCGAGAGTATCTCCCGATGCTTCGCAGCATTCAAGATCCGGGAAATATGCATCGTACCCGCCGCTTTCGTTTTTGCGGAAGACCGCAGGATATATAAATTTCATAATGATAGGACTCCTTTCTGAGTAATACAAATACATAAAAAGTATAGCATCGAAGTGGGTGAGGTGCAATGCGAAAATATATGGAGCTGAAAACTCTTTAAAAGTAATGAGAAAATAAAAAAGTTTTGAGAATTTTTGGAATACAATCCATGAATGCAATTTATGATAAAAAAATAAAAAAAGGTGTTGACATTTCTCTTTGTGCGTAGTATAGTATGTATTGTTCCGGTCAACGGAACGGAGAAAATGCGACAGTGGCTCAGCTGGTAGAGTACGACCTTGCCAAGGTCGGGGTCGCGGGTTCGAACCCCGTCTGTCGCTCTTAAAAAGCACTTGATATCTCAGATGAGATGCGAGTGCTTTTTATTTTATACTATATAATAGATGATATACGTTAAAAAGTCTTTTACAATTTGTTTTTTTCAAAGTATAATAAATAACATGTATCTCAGAGATTAGATTTATAAAAGAACGGAAAGAAAAGGTGAGGTTTCGATATGCGTAAAATACAAGTAGGACTTCTCGGACTTGGAACTGTCGGAATGGGTGTGTACAAGCTTCTTCGTAAGAGGGCGGAGACGATGGATAAGACGATCGGTGCGCAGCTTGAGATTAAAAAGATTCTTGTCCATAATAAGAATAAGAAAAGAGAAGGAGTCGATGAGACGCTTCTTACAGATGATTGGAAAGAAATTATAGAAGATGATGAGATTCAGATCGTAATTGAGGTAATCGGCGGTATCGAACCGGCGAAAACGATGATACTGGAGGCTTTAAAAGCAGGGAAAAACGTTGTGTCTGCAAATAAAGATCTGATTGCGGAAGAAGGAAAAGAGATTTTTGACACGGCACAGGCAGCGGGAAAAGATTTTCTGTTTGAGGCGGCAGTGGCAGGTGGTATTCCGATCATCCGACCACTGAAACAGTGTCTTGCGGGCAACGACCTGACAGACATACTCGGAATCGTGAACGGTACGACGAACTATATTTTAACGAAGATGTTTGAGGATGGAATGGAATTTTCGGATGCTTTGAAAAAAGCGCAGGAACTCGGCTATGCGGAAGCAGATCCGACGGCGGACGTAGAAGGTCTTGACGCCGGAAGGAAGATGGCGATCATGGCTTCTATTGCATTTCATTCAAGAGTCGTGTTTGCGGATGTGTATACGGAAGGAATTACAAAAATTACGGCGGCAGATATCGCCTATGCCAAAGAGTTTGACAGCGTGATCAAGCTGCTTGGTGTGGCGAGAAATACGCCGGAAGGAATCGAGGTCGGAGTTTACCCGGTCATGATCGCGAGAGATCATCCGCTGGCATCTGTAAGAGATTCTTTTAACGCTGTATTTATTCACGGAGATGCAGTGGACGATGCGATGTTCTACGGAAGAGGCGCAGGAGAGATGCCGACGGCAAGCGCGGTTGTAGGGGATGTGATCGACGAGGCGAGAAATATTGAATACGGATGCAGCGGACGGATAAGCTGTACATGTTATCAGCAGCTTGCCGTAAAAGATTTCGGAGATGTGAAAAATAAATTCTTCCTTAGGATGCAGGTTGAAAACTGCCCGGGTGTTCTGGCGCAGATCGCGAAGGTGTTCGGGGAACATAAGGTGAGTATTGCAAGAGTCGTACAGAAAAACGCCAAGACGGACAGAGCGGAGCTTGTGATCGTAACGGAGAAAGTGAAAGAAAAACATATGGGAAGCGCGCTTTGTGAGTTGAAGGAAATGAAAAGTATTTTTGAAGTGAGCAGCATGATCAGAGAGTATTGATAGAAACTGCCGCCGGATTTTAGATGCCGGGCGGGAGCAGTTGAATTTTCAAAAAGTCCGAATAAGGAGTGCAGATGGAAAATCGGAGTTTGCCGATCGGTTTTATCATAAAACAGGTCAATAATGTATATGAAAAAGATCTTAATGAACGATTGAAAAAAATAGGAATCACAGCATCCCAGTGCGCGGTGCTCGATTATTTGTTTCATACGAGTAAAGATGAAGTGAGTCAGAGAGATGTGGAGAAAAATCTGAATCTGAAAAATCCGACTGTGACCGGAATACTGAAGCGCTTAGATGAAAAAGGATATATTTTCTGTGTACCGAATGCAAACGACAGAAGAAAAAAGATAATTTATCTTACGGAAAAAGCTTATGATATTAGAAGAAAAATGGAAGCTGACAGGCGCAAGCTGGACAGAGAACTGACGAGAGGGATGACAAAGAGGGAAACAGAAGCTCTTAGAAAGAATTTGGATAAGATATTGAATAATATTGCAGATCCGTGAGAACAGGCGGAAGCAAATGAGCCGGAAGAGCGGAAAAGGAATTGATAAAAGGAGAAGATATATGAGTTACGCAGATAAAGTGTTTATCGATATGTGCCGTGATATTATTGACAACGGTACGAGCACAGAAGGAGAAAAAGTGCGTCCGGTCTGGGAAGACGGAACGTCTGCATATACGATCAAACGATTCGGCGTTGTGAACCGATATGATTTATCGAAAGAATTTCCGGCGTTGACACTGCGCCGTACAGCGATAAAAAGCTGTGTGGACGAGCTGCTTTGGATCTGGCAGAAAAAATCAAATAATGTAAATGAATTAAAAAGCCACATTTGGGACAGTTGGGCGGATGAGACAGGGTCGATCGGAAAAGCCTACGGCTATCAAATGGGAGTGAAGCATCAGTATAAAGAAGGCCGGATGGATCAGACGGACCGTGTCATATTTGATCTGAAAAATAATCCGTACAGCAGACGTATCATGACGAACATTTATGTTCATAATGACCTGCATGAGATGCATCTTTATCCGTGTGCATATAGTATGACGTTCAATGTGACAAAAGAAAAAGACAGTGAGAAATTGACGCTGAATGCTATTTTAAATCAAAGATCTCAGGACGTTCTTGCGGCAAATAACTGGAATGTGTGTCAGTATGCGGTTCTCGTTCATATGCTTGCACAAGTATGCGGAATGAAAGCAGGAGAGTTTGTGCATGTGATCGCAGATGCGCACATTTATGACAGGCATGTTCCGATGATCGAGGAACTGATTTCCAGAGAACCGCTTCCGGCGCCGACGTTCTGGCTGAATCCTGAGATTACAGACTTTTATGATTTTACACCGGATGACGTCAGACTGGATCGCTATGAGACGCATCCGCAGATTAAAAATATTCCGATTGCTGTTTGAGTAGAGAAAGGAGTGTGCGGAGTATGAGAGCAATCGTATGTGCCGATAAAAACTGGGGAATCGGATACAAGAACAGGCTTCTTGTGAGTATTCCGTCTGATATGAAGTTTTTTAGAGAAACAACGACAGGTAAAGTTATCGTAATGGGTCGAAAGACACTGGAAAGTTTCCCGAATGGGATGCCGCTTAAAAACAGGATCAATATTGTGCTTACAAGAGACAGAAACTATGAAGCAAAAGGTGCGGTGATCGTTCACGATGAAGAAGAATTGATGAATGAACTCGGAAAGTATGATACGGAACAAATCTACATTATCGGAGGAGAGAGCGTCTACAAGATGATGCTTTCGTATTGTGATAAAATTTATGTGACAAAAGTGGATCGTGCATTTCAGGCAGACACTTATTTCCCGAATTTGGATGAGATGAGCGAGTGGAAGATGACGCAGGAAAGTGAGGAGCAGACTTGTTTTGATCTGGAATTTTGTTTTACAACATATGAAAGATGTTAAGAAAAAAATATGGCGCAGACGGGGACCGGCGGTTCTCGTTCTGTGCCTTGCTGTTATTGTGCAGGGATGTGCAGGTTACCCGGCTGATAAAGACGGGGGGCATAGAGAACAAAACAAAACAAATGAAAATGGGCGGCTGAGTGTTGTGACGACAATTTTTCCTCCGTATGATTTTGTAAGGGAGATCGCCGGAGACTGCGTAGACTTAAAAATGCTTTTAAAACCCGGGGAGGAAAGTCATTCTTATGAGCCGACGCCGCAAGATATGATCGCTATTGAAAACAGTGACGTGTTCATTTATGTCGGCGGGGAAAATGATGTGTGGGTTGAAGATATTTTAAGTTCCATGCCGGATAAAGACCGGGTTTCGATAAGACTTCTCGATTGTGTTGAAACGGAGGAAGAAGAACATGTAGAAGGAATGAAAGAACCGGCAGGAGACTCTCACCATGAAATGCACGGTGAAGAGGAACATGAGGGATCTGTCCATGAAATTGACGAACATGTATGGACGTCTCCTGTCAATGCATCTGTGATCGTGGAGAAGATCAAAGAAGTTCTCATTCAAAAAGACTCTGAAAATAAAGCGGCGTATGAGGAAAACGCAGATAGATATCAGACAGAGCTTGCACAATTGGATAAGCGGTTTCGAGAAGTTGTGAGACAGTCAAAAAGAAATTTATTAATATTCGGAGATCGTTTTCCGTTTCTTTATTTTGCAAAAGAGTATGGATTGGAATATTATGCGGCATTTCCGGGATGCGCAGGTGATACAGAGCCGAGCGCGGCGACAATGGTATTTTTGATTGAAAAGGCAAAAGACGAGAACGTTCCGGCAGTGCTTAAAATGGAGTTAAGCAATGCAGACATTGCAAATGCGGTAGTCGAAGCTTCCGGTACGGAAGTGAGAATATTTTATAGCTGCCATAACCTTTCGGCAGAAGATTTTGAAAAAGGCGAGACATATCTTACGATGATGCAAAAGAACGCAGATACGTTAAAGGAGGTTTTGAACTGATGGCGCTGATAACGTGTGAAAATGTTTCCATCGGTTACGAAGGACAAACGGTTGTAAAAGAATTGAATTTTTCTATTGAAAGGGGAGATTACCTCTGCATTGTCGGAGAGAATGGATCAGGTAAAAGCACCCTTGTCAAAAGCCTGCTCGGACTAAAAGGCGCAGACCGGGGGAAAATCATATACGGAGACGGACTGAAGAAAAATGAGATCGGATATCTGCCGCAGAAAAATGAAGAGCAAAAAGGATTTCCTGCCAGCGTTTATGAAGTCGTTTTGTCGGGAAGATTAAACGGCCGTGGGTGGAAGCCGTTTTATAGGAAAGAAGATAAAGAAGCTGCGGCAGAAAAGATGGAAATGTTAGGAATCACAGATTTGGCGCGCCAATGCTTTCGGGATCTTTCGGGCGGACAGCAGCAAAGAGCGCTTCTTGCAAGGGCGCTTTGTGCGACGAAAAGCCTACTTTTACTTGATGAACCTGTGACGGGACTTGATCCGATCGTAACAGGAGAATTTTATGATCTGATCCGAAAGATCAATCAGGAATCAAATATCGCGGTTGTGATGGTCTCTCATGATATAGAAACTGCAGTGGAAAATGCAAGTCATATTCTTCATTTGCAGGAGACGGTCCGATTTTTCGGAACGGCAGAAGACTATCGTAAAAGCCGGATCGGAAAGAAATTCCTCGGAGGTGAAGAGCATGATTGATACGATTGTGGAAATGTTTTCTTATCCGTTTATGGTACGGGCGTTTGCGGTAGGTTCATTAGTTGCCCTTTGCGCCGCGCTGCTTGGCGTCAGTCTTGTGCTGAAACAATATTCGATGATAGGAGACGGCTTGTCTCATGTTGGTTTTGGCGCTCTTGCGGTGGCAACTGCGTTTCAGGCAGCTCCGCTTTCTGTTGCGATCCCGGTTGTTGTACTTGCTGCTGTTTTGATTTTAAGGATAAAGGGAAACGGCAAGATCAAAGGTGATGCGGCAATCGCGCTTATTTCGACAACCTCTCTTGCCCTTGGAGTCATGGTGATTTCCATGACGACAGGAATGAATACAGATGTGTACAATTTCAAAATATATCTGTACGCCTCCATCTGTACACCCCATCCTGTCAGGTGTGAGATTGTATTTTTTTAAATTTTTTGAAACTTCTACAATTTTTTCAAAAATACTGTCATCTTCCACCGGAAGTTTTTTCCCTATTTTAGCTTTTGCCGAATCAAACATAAGACCTTCGATATGAGGAACACCTTCGATTATTTTTTTTGTCCGCAATACTGCCGTTCCGGTTCTGTCAAAATAAAGATATGCACCGTCATAATCTACATATCCGGCCATTTCTTTTTCTTTCACTTTCACCTTCACCGTCCACGGATCTTTCAGTGAAATACTCAGACTTTCTACTCCTGACGGAAGATCGGCATCGGTAAAATTATATTTATACAGAACATACAGAGAATTTACCGAAAGCGGATCATTCTCAATCCATGTTGTGATCGTTCTCTCTCCGTAATAAGAATTTCCTTCCACTTTATATGACCTTGTGCGAAATAGAAATACCGCCGCAGCTGCCATAACGATCAAGACAGTAAGCACAACTAAAATAATCGGCCACACCTTTCTCTTTTTGTGTTTTTTTCTCTTCATCTATTCTGAACCTCCATACCGTAAACCTTCGTAATTCGATACGCTAAGCACAAGTCCCATCTCCAACAGAAGAAATACAACCGATGTACCTCCGTAACTGATAAACGGAAGCGTAATCCCTGTGTTTGGAATTGAATTTGTAACTACCGCGATGTTTAATATAACCTGGATCATCATATGCGCCATTGCCCCTGCCGCTATCAAAGCGCCAAGCAGATCCGACGCTTTTGTTGAAATCACAAAAAAACGCCAAATAAGAATCAAAAATAAAAGAATGATAAATCCTGCTCCGATCAATCCCAATTCTTCACAGATAATAGAAAAAATCATATCATTTTGAGCCTCTGGAAGAAATCCGAGTTTTTGTACACTGTTGCCTAATCCCCTTCCGAACAGACCTCCGCTGCCGATTGCATATAGTCCCTGCAGCGTCTGATACCCTTTTTCATATTGCTCCGGATGTCTCCAGATTGCCAGGCGTTCCAATCGATAACTTTCCATCGCCAGAAAAACCGTCATAAATCCTACGCCGATACTTCCCATCAATATAAAACGGACGTATTTCGGATCCGCTACAAAAATCAGAACAACCGCAATTCCGAGAATGATGATCGCAGTGCTTAAATTACTTGCTCCGACCAGACCTACGATCGGCAAAACCGGAATCATCATAAGTATCATTGTGCGAAAACGTTTCATCCGCTGTACATTTCTGCTCACAAGGCATGCAAGGAAAAAAATAACGGCTACTTTTGCAAACTCTGAAGGCTGAAAAGAAATCGGGCCCAAAGACAACCATCTTTTGGACCCGTTGTATTCATCCCCGAAAAATATAACAGCCACAGACAGAATGATCGACGTCACATATGCGGGAATCGCCAGCGGAACCCATTTATGATAATCAACGCGGGCGATAAGCGCCATACCAAACAGTCCTAGCAGTGTCGCAAACCCCTGCTTTTTCAAATAATGAAACGGATCGTGAAATTTCACCTGCCCATTGTAAGCGCTTGTGCTGTACAATATCACAAGCCCTGCGGCAACAAGAAGCAATACAACAAATATAAGCATCCCGTCATATCGTTTTTTCTTTTCAGAACGCGTCAATCAGCTCCACTCCTTATAGTTGGTCTACAAGTTCTTTGAATTTATCTCCACGTTCTTCATAATTTTTAAACATCCCCCAGCTTGCACACGCCGGCGATAAAAGCACCGCATCGCCCGGCTTCGCATATTTCACGCACTGTTCAAACGCCTCCTCAAAGGTATCTGCCATAATAATATCGTCAAATCCGTTTGCATGAGCGCTTTGCGCGATCTTCTCTCTCGTTGCGCCAAGCAGAACAAGTTTTCTCACTTTCCCGTCAAACGCCTTGATCCACTCATCATATTCGGAATCTTTGTCGTAACCTCCCCCGATCAGTATGGTAGGACGGTTCATGGCCTGAATCCCTTTGATCGCTGCGTCCGGATTTGTTCCTTTCGAGTCATTATAATAAAGGACACCTCTTTTTTCTGCCACAAACTCAATTCGATGTTCCACTCCGGGAAATGTCAGAAGATTTTTGCGGATCACCTCGATCGGAACACCATATGCATACGCCATTGCAGAAGCAGCCATCACATTTTCATAATTGTGTGTTCCGAGAATCTTCAGTTCACTGACATCGCAAAGCTCGACCGGAACATCTGCCGCGCAAATGATTTTTGTTCCATCAAGATATATCCCTTTTTCCAGTTTACGCGCACTGCTGAAATATAGAACTTGCGCTGCCGTTTTTTCTCCGAATTTCTGAAGTTCATCATCCTCATAATTCAATACGCACACATCTGCTTTTGTCTGATTTTCAGCAATACGCTCTTTCGCTTCGATATATGCCTCCATTGTATGATGACGATTCAAATGATCGGGAGTAATATTCAAAATCGCGCTTACTTTCGGATGAAATGTATGTATTGTCTCAAGCTGGAAACTGCTTATTTCCGCTACAATTACCGCGTCGTCCGTCGTTTCTTGTGCAACGCTTGTATACGGAGTTCCTATATTTCCTACAATATAAGCATGTTCTTTATAGTCCTGCATGATCTGTCCCAAAAGGGCTGTCGTCGTCGTTTTCCCGTTTGTTCCTGTAATTGCAAGAACGTCTCCTTTTCCAAACACATATGCAAGTTCGATCTCTCCCCAGATCGGGATGCTCTTTTCACGCATTTTTTCAACGATCGGAAGATCCGTCGGCACTCCCGGACTCATCACTACAAATGAAAGCTCTTCTATAATCTCTTCCGGAAATGTTCCGAGCACTATACTGAATTGCCCGTTTTCTTTTTTAGTTTCTAAAATTTTAGCTTCAATCTCATCGGCGCACAGTTTTTCATTTCCATCATACAAAACAACCTCCGCGCCTTTTTCGAGCAAAAGCCTGCATGATCCTTCTCCACTGATACCCGAACCGAAGACGAGCACTTTTTTTCCTCTTATATCCATTTTTATACCCCCATCAGCGCAATGAGGCAAAGCAACGCCGTTATGATAGAAAATACAGCTACCACTCTCGTTTCAGACCATCCGCATAATTCAAAATGATGGTGGATCGGCGCCATTTTAAAAAACCTCTTTCCGCCTGTTTTCTTAAAATAAGTAACCTGAATCATGACCGAAGCCACTTCCACAAGGTAAATAATTCCAACGATCAGGATAAACAAAGGCATCTGCATCATATAAGCCGTGCCTGCCACAAATCCTCCAAGAGCCAAAGACCCTGTATCTCCCATAAACACACTTGCCGGATATACGTTAAACAGTAAAAATCCAAGCAGCGCCCCGACTACAGCACAGGTGACAGGTTCGATCCCGCTTTTCGTTCCGATCGCCACAACTGTAAAAAATGTTGCGACAAGAACGGTCACACTGGAAGCAAGGCCATCCAGTCCATCTGTAAAGTTTGTTCCGTTGACTGTTCCGATCACTGCCACAAACAAAAGCGGAACTGCCCCCCAGCCGATATCAAGATAATATCCGTTAGAGAACGGCACAAGCATCGTAAGCGGAATATCCGCCACTTTCACGAGATAGAATGCAAACACAGCCGTTACAATAATCTGCAGAGCCATTTTCTGCATCGGCATCAGTCCATCCGAACGTTTCAACACAACTTTAAGATAATCATCAAGAAATCCGATCAAACCAAACGCCACTGTAAGGAATAAAACCGGAATGATCTTCGGATAATCTTTCACATAGAACAGGGATGTCACAATAACAGCCGCAAGAATAATAATGCCGCCCATCGTCGGAGTTCCCGCTTTTTTCAAATGAGACTGAACGCCTTCTACACGCTCCGTCTGCTTCATTTTCAGTTTCCGCAAAAAAGGAATCA
>ENA-ORNK01001521-ORNK01001521.1-human-gut-metagenome-genome-assembly--contig:-NODE-1521-length-17581-cov-25.527901_pt1 | contig 17581 bp, 13 predicted proteins | sample MGYA00242115_ERZ509022 | MGnify/ENA primary metagenome ERZ509022 (study PRJEB26280, sample SAMEA2338690) | human gut metagenome | biome: human gut; feature: human-associated habitat; material: faeces...
GCTTTCAGCCGTTACATAACCGACTAGCATGACCTTCCAGAAAAAGCGAAGGCAGGGCTGGTCTGTTCTGTGACGGCTTTTTTGTTTCCGTTTTGCCTGTTGCACCTTGAAAACCGCATGACCGTCTGCATGGGATACACGGCGATGACCCCGCAAGGGAGAGCCGGAAAACGCCGCCAGAAGGGGGCAGGAAATCCATGCAGGGAGAACGGCAGGACGTTGATGCAAAAAGGCCGACATCTTCGCCCCGCAATGTGCGCAGACGACGATGCCGGCCAATAATGTTGGATTGCTGCTCTTTTGGGCAGCATTTTTGTTTTGCACTACTTTTTTACTTCTTTTACTGATGGCCCGCTTTTCAGTTGCATGAAAAGCGGGCCTTGCTGCTATTTATAGACCTTTGTGCAGGGATAGATTTTTCTTCGGATGATATCTACCCGCATTTCCTTTTTGCATTTCGGGCAATACATCGGGAAACGAAGCGCCAATGTATCTTGATAAATCTTTGTTTTCGTCTTATTGTGGCAAACCGGGCAATTAACCCATACAGATTTTGCGGTACATTCATTTGCCAAACAGTCTGCTCTTTTTTTGGTGCCGCCTTTTACTACAAACATCTACGGTTTTGCCTTCTCCGAACGCAATGCACACACATTTTGATATATGTTTCCATAGAAAACCGCACTACCCGCCACAATGCTCCGTGCCCCGGCCGCATAGGCGCCGGGCAGGGTACCGGGGGTGATGCCGCCATCCACCTGGATGACGGTATTGCTCCCCTGCCCTTGCAGCAGACTTTTGGCAGCAGCGATCTTCTCGTTGCTGCCGGGCAGATAGACCTGCCCACCGCGACCGGGGTATACCGTCATCAGCAGCAGCTGCGAAATTTGGGCCAGGTACGGCAGGGCCGATTCCACCGGCGTTTCGGGGTTGAGTACCAGCCCGGCTTGCATCCCGGCGGCGCAGATGGCCCGCAGGGCCGCTTCCGGCCCGCCCGGGATCTCGTAATGGACCGAGACCCGCTTTACCCCCAGTTCCTCCAGTTCCGGCAGAAAATCCAGCGGCTTTTCCACCATCAGGTGAACGTCTAGGGGTTTGGTGGTCAGGCGTTCCATCGTACGCACCATGCCCGTACCAAAGGAGATGGCCGGCACAAAGTGCCCGTCCATCACGTCGATGTGAAAGGCATCCACACCGGCGGCATTGGCCGCCCGCATGTCCCGCTCCAGATTGGCAAAGTCGGCGGCCAGAATGGATGCACACAGTTCAAACATTATTCTTCCTCCAGCTGGGATACCCGACGGCTGTGACGCTCCTCCTCCGAGAAAGGCGTGTCCAGGAAGATGTCCACGATTTCCAGCGCCAGGCCGGGTCCGGTGTGTTCTACATCCAGGAGCAGCATGCCGGAAGCATCGGAATAATCGGTGGCGTGCACGCCGGTCATGCGGTACACCAGGTAATCCTTGGGCAGCATGATCTTGGCAATAGCCGCATAAAGTTTAGGCTCGTTCTCCTTCATCCACAGGATCTTGGGGGCGGTGAATCCTGCGAAAGCGATGTTGCCGGTGTATTTGCTCAGGGTCTCGCGGCCGATTTCCTTGTTCAGATAGTCGGTCTGTCTGGCGGTGCGGCCGTCGTTCCACAGGATGGCGGGGCGCAGCACCTTGTCGGCGGCGTCCAGGGCCACCAGACCGTGCATCTGGCCGCCCATGCCGATGCCCTGCACCTGGGCGGGGTCAAAGCCTTCCAGCAGAGCCGGGATGCCATCCAGGCATGCCTGCCACCAGGAGGAAGGATCCTGTTCGCTCCATCCCGTATGAGGCATACTTAGAGGATATTCCCGGGAAACCTGGTTGCACACCTTGCCGGTTTCGTCCACCAGAAGAAATTTACACGCCGAGGTACCCAGATCCACGGCTTGCGCATTCGGCTGGCGATCATGTCCTTGGAAGAAATTTGCACGCCGAGGTACCCAGATCCACGCCGATATACAACATAAGAATATCGCCTTTCCAGCCATTCTTTCGTAAAGAACATTTATATAAGTTCTTTACACAAGATACTGCAAGTATACATCACTGTCAATCATCAAAATCAACAAAAAGTAGTTGAAAAATATCGCCATATATCCACATAAATTTCTGATTCGGTTGACTTTTTTGTTGTGGCTGGGTAAGATGAAAGTGTTTTACATTGATTTCACTTTTGAAAAGTTAAGGCAATACCGCATAATTCTAAGTGCCGATACGGCGAGCGAGGTGCGGCAGATGCTAAGCCAAAAGCGCAGATAATACTGGATGTCTTATCGAGCATTTTGGCAACGCAGATGCCGTGCCGCAGCCGCCGGAGCGGTGCTTAAGCCGTAAGGCGGGAATTGTGCGGTGTTGCCTTAGAGAACCATGATGAAAAATAAGGATAGGCGAATGTTGCGGTTTCTGTTTGTTCCTCTGATTCTTGAAAAAGATGTAGGATGAAACAGTCTTCCTCATTTATTGCTGTATTCCAGAGAGTTTTCAAATGGCTGACAGCTTCTCGCCATACCCGTGCCATTTTTGCGCTTGCCATGCAATCGAAAAACTGCTATAGTGAGTTACAAGAACAGCAGACCGAGTAAATCGGTTGCGCCTTACACGATTCAAAAGGAGCTGAAATTATTATGGAAGGTGCCTACTATAACGGGCAATATTTGAACAGACTGGAACGGCTTGGATATTCGCAGGCCGAAATTGACAACAAGCTGGAAAGCACATTTGAGGAGATGTTCTATGGTCCGGAGGGGGTTCGCCTTTGCCATTGTGCCGGACCTGACATGATGTACATAGAGGATACGGGGAACCATGACGTCCGTACCGAGGGCATGTCCTACGCAATGATGTTCTGCGTACAAATGAATCGCCAGAAGGAATTCGACTGCCTGTGGCGATGGGTCGTGACCCACATGTACCTCACCGAAGGGGAAAACGCCGGCTATTTTGCCTGGTCCTGTCATACTGACGGCAGCAAAAATTCCGATGGACCCGCCCCTGACGGCGAAGAATTTTTTGCTATGTCCCTGTTTTTTGCGGCCAACCGCTGGGGTTCCGGCGAAGGAGTACTGGATTACGCTTCCTGGGCACGGCGCATCTTGCACGCATGTGTACACAAAGGCGAAGAAGCCGGTTCCGGATTTCCCATGTGGAACCCCGAAAACCATCTCATCAAATTCATTCCCAACTGTGAATTTACCGATCCCTCTTATCATTTGCCGCATTTCTATGAACTTTTTGCTCTGTGGAGCGACGAATGCGACCGTCCTTTCTGGCATGCAGCCGCAGCGGCCAGCCGCCAGTACCTGCGCAAAGCCTGCCACGCCCGTACCGGTTTGAGTGCCGAATATGCCGAGTATGACGGCCGCCCGCATCGGGGTGATCAGCCGGACCGTCACGACTGGTTCTTCAGCGATGCATACCGCACGTTGGGCAACATTGCTTTGGATGCCCAATGGTTCGGGGACAAAGACGGTTGGGCCCAAGAAACAGCTGCACATATTCAGCAATTTTTTGAAGAAAAGGAACACGGGCAAACAAACGGCATCTATCTGATCGACGGCACACCCGTTGAAGGAAATGCTCTGCATCCTGTAGGGCTTCTGGCTACCATTGCGCAGGGTTCCCTGATTCTGGATGACGCCTGCGCGGATGAATGGCTCCGCCGGTTCTTTAGCACTCCGCTCCGTTCCGGACCGCGGCGTTATTATGACAATTGCCTGTATCTTTTTGCGCTGCTTGCTTTAAGCGGGCATTACCGCATCTGGTTCCCGCAAGAAGCAACGGTATAATGTACCCTTGTGCCTGTTGAAATTCACTGGGATGGCCTGAGCAAGTTTACTTCCATCACCGGTCAGGTGCTTAGCGGTGATGGTGCCGGCGCGGCTGCCTACAATACGTTCGATAATCCCCATCAAGTCGAGCCGAAGCCGTTGACAGACATAACTGTTGGTACCAACAGCTTTACTTCCCTCTTGCCCGCATGCAGCGTTGCTGCCTTTACGCTGAAAACCTGATTTCCAGACCAAAGCAAAAGAGCGCCGAAGATGACTTCTGCGCTCTTTTGCTTTTTTCTATGCCGTCAAACGGTTACTCTTTGTCGTCTGAATTCTCCGTAGTATCCTGAGACTGCTCCTGATTTATCTGAGAAGAGTACTGCTCTGAGCACTTCATGAAAACGCCATTTAAAACAGATGCATTTGCATAAGCGATCGAAGAGAACCCCAGCGCAAACCACAAAAACAATCCATAGCGCAATGTGGTCTGTGTATACAGGGTAAGTGCTACACATGCGCCTATCAACAACAACATGGAAAAGGTTTGGGGCAAAGAGGTCACAGACATGATAAACGCATTCCGTATGGTACCTAAAACCGTATTGTTGAATCTTGCAAGCAGCGGGAAAGCATATACGAAGGTCATCATATAAGCGATTGCTGCCACGGGAATCAAAATCTTAAAGATGCTGTTTTGGAAATTCCCGGAATGCCATAGAAGATAGATATCATAGCCCAGAAATCCCCCTGCGGCCCCAAAAAGAATTCCCATCAGTACGCCCTGGCGGAAATTTGCCCGGAATGACTTGAAAAAATTGCCGACCACCGGAGTGCCGTCTTTTTCACCCGCCATTTTTGTGGTGACATAATGTAAAGCCGTGATGGCAGGGCCAATGGTGACCACCGGAATGCAGCAAACCAGGAACAGCAGATTCAGGACAATAAGATCCCACACAACGCCCAGGGCGCGCATCATGGGGCTGTCCGGATTAAAAACGCCTCTCAATGAGTTCTCCTCCTTTTTTTCAGGATGTAAATATTCACAAAAAACAGCGATTCAGATTGTGCACTATTCAATCTGTTATTTGATTGACAATGGTTCTGCGGCTGAATTATACTGATACTGGCATTATACTTTGCACCGCTAAAAATAGCAAGGTCATTTTGCAACATTCACCGGTAAGGAGCTTTGTATGAACCGGTTTCATCATGTCAGAATCAAGCTGGAAAGTTTTCTCAATAACTTAAGCCTGAAGAAAAAACTTAGATATCTTTATTTTTTATGTATTCTGGTCCCCATATTTTTGACCGATATTGTAATTTTACATGCATTAACCAAGAACGAGCATGCCGAGCAGCTGCACCAGATGGAAAAAATAGCCAAATCAGTGCAGTCGATGCTTTCCGCCGCCACAGAAGATTCCGCGCTGATTTCTACCAGCCTGTATATGGATAACTCCCTTCAGGATTTTGTGAGCCGGCAATATGCCAGTCCCCAGGACTATTTTTCAAGTTACCGAGAATACATCCACAATTCTTTGCTGCAGGGTGTTTCCCGGATCACAAATTCTGTCATACGGGTGTATGCAGACAATGAAACCCTGATAAACGGCAGTGAATTTGCACGGTTATCCACCGTTTCGCAGGAGCCCTGGTATCAGCAGTATACTGCGGATGGCTACAGCCCGCGGCTTCTTTTTTCTTATGATAAAACAGATGGGCGCCAGGTGTTGTTTTTACGTGGGATGAATGGCCTTTACAGCGATAAGGCGGAGTGCCTTTTGTGTATTGAAATCAATTACAGCACGCTGGACCGCGATTTCCAGAACATGGAGTATAACGATTCAGTTTATGTATGCAGCGGTAACCGGATTTTGCTTACGAACGCAATGCCCAATTATCGTTGGCAGCCTTATGACACATTCTCCCCGTCTGATTCGGTAGGCTTGTCCCAGCATTTTACCCTTTACGGGGAAGATCTGGACATCTATGTGATGGAACCAAGCGGCAACGTTTTAGCCCTGATTCGCCAAAACATCCATATCCTGATCCTGCTGCTGATCCTGAACATTATTCCCCCGCAGCTTTTGATGAATCTGCTGGAGAATTCCATTACTTCTCGTCTTTCCCGTCTGGAAAAAGTCTTCAACCAGATAGACAGCGACGTGTTGATCAAGATTTCCGGGCCAAGCGGTCAAGATGAGATCGGCAGTCTGATGGACAACTACAACCGCATGGCTGACCGGATGAACAGCCTGATTGACACCGCCTACCGATGCCGACTGAAAGAGCAGAAGATGGATATTGCCCGGCAGAACGCAGAGCTGATGGCTTTATACAGCCAAATCAATCCCCATTTTCTGTTCAACGCACTGGAAAGCATCCGTATGCACAGCATCCTGAAAAAAGAAGAAGAAACCGCCGATATGATACAGAAATTGGCCATAATGGTGCGCCAAAACGTGGATTGGTCCTCGGATTCCAATACCATTAAGCGTGAGCTGGCGTTTGTTGAAGCGTACCTGTCCTTGCAAAAATATCGCTTCGGGGAGCGCCTTTCGTATCAAATCAATGCGCAGGAAGATTGCCAGAACATCCTGGTTCCGAAATTGACCATTACCACCTTTGTGGAAAATGCCTGTGTGCACGGTATTGAAACAAAATCTTTTCCCGGTTGGATTTTTGTACGCGTGTATACAGAAAACGATGCGCTTTGCATGGAAATTGAAGATACCGGTGGCGGTATGGACGAGGCCGAGGTAGAACGTATTCAAGACCGGATGCGCAACGCCAGCCTGAAAATGTTAAAAGAAAAAGGACGCGTAGGCATGGTGAACACCTGCCTGCGCATCCGCATGATGACGGAGGATACTGCACAGTTCTCAGTGGAAAGCGAGCCGGGCATTGGAACACTTGTTTCGATTCGGTTCCCTCTAAACAAAGCAATAAGGGCGGAGTGACATGTTAAAAGTTATTATCGTAGATGATGAGCAGTTTATTGCGCAAGGTTTGCAGGCGTTGATTGACTGGAACGCCGCAGGCTATGAAGTGGCTGCCGTTTTGTCTGACGGACAGGAGGCTTTGGAGTACATAAAAAAGTTACCCGTTGACCTTGTCATCACCGACGTTATGATGCCAAAAATGACCGGACTTGAATTACTGGAAACTGTTCGCCGGGAGAATCTTTCCAACGCCGGTTTCGTGATTCTGAGCGGATACAGTGAGTTTTCCTATGCTCAAAAAGCGCTGCGCTACGGGTGTATCGACTATCTTCTCAAACCGGTGGAAAAGCAAGATTTGTTATCCATTCTCAGCAAATACAATAACATCTCGCAAAACAGCAAAATGGAGGAGCAGTACGAACTGGCCTATCAGGCCCGGTGTTTGATCTCGTTGCTGTTCGGCAAATATGATCCCAACGGCGTGGATTATCTGCATAAGCATCTGGATTTTTCGGGCGGCGTTCGTTACATTGAAATTTCCGCTTGCCATTCTTCGGACAACGAAGATGACGATGATGAGAACCACTTCCGTATGGTGCAGCGTGACCTGTACCAAAGCTGTGTGCAAATTTTAGGCGAGGACCGGAGCCGGTGTTTCTATGACGCTTCGTTGGATCGCGTTGGGTATGGGATTGCTTTTGTTTACAGCGGTGCGCTTGCCCGAAATGCCGGCTGTTCCGAAACACAGTATATCCAGGATTTTTATAAGAAATTGGGTGTTTCGACACAACACGAATTGCGATTTCTGGTTGGCAAAAAAGTGGACGATATCACCACTGTTTCTGAATCGTATGATACCGTCTGCGGCCTGAAAAACCTTTGCGCCTTCCGCCAGCAAAAATCAATCTATTATTACGAGGAAGAGTTATCGGTTCCGCAAGAAAGAGCCGTTTTGTGCAAAGATACCCTGGATCAGTTGATTACCGCCATTGAACTGAATGAGCAGGAACGCATCGGCTCCGAAATAGACGATTTGTTTGCCGAAATGCAGCAGCGTGGCGTACATGACAAAGATATCAACCTGAACTTAAATTATCTTTTGTTCCGGCTTATGCATCTTGCATCCAATTTGGACAACGAAGCCAACCAGAAGGAAATGCTGCAATTTATCAGCGCGCAGTCTTTCCGGGAAGGAATTTCCCGCGGGAGCCGACAGCATCTGTTCCGCTTTGCACGCGAGTATGCAGACTACCTTTCCCTTCTGCGAAAAAATATCTCCATCGATATTTTGGATTCTATCGACAAGGAAATCCAGGAACACTACTCAGAAAACCTGACGTTGCAGGGCTTGGGCAAAAAATACTATATCAACAGTGCATACTTAGGGCAAATCTTCCGCAAAAAATACGGACAGTCCTTTAAAAACTATTTGTGTTCTTACCGTATTAACGAAGCGTGCCGCCAGCTATTGTACACAAACAAGCAGATCGGCCGCATTGCCGAAGATGTGGGCTATAAAGATGTGGATTATTTCCTTTGCAAATTTATCGAGCTGAAAGGCTGTACGCCTTCCCATTTTCGGAAGAGCAAAACCGAGAAACCACATTCTGAATTTCCCGGGAAATAATTCACATCAGAATAATCATACACTTGCTTTTCGTTTTTTGCATTCTTAAAAAACAACGATAAGCCAAACAAAAGTGCAGGCATGTTGCCTTCCAAAATACTTCAAGGATGGGGGACTGCCTGTCTTTTTTGTATCATTGTTTCGCTGTTTAGCGCGATTTTCTCTTCCGTTGAATTTGCAAAGCTATAATTTTCAGGGGTTTTTACTGGAATTTGTCGGTTGTGTAAAACATTTTTGGTATATATACTTAAATCAGGGAAACCCGCAAGGGCGAAAAATCTATCTACAGGAGGCCAATTATGAAAGTAAAATTGTGGCGGCGCGTATTTGCCGCAAGTATGTCCGCGGTCATGCTGCTGGGCTTAACGGCATGCGGCGGCTCTAATTCCACCGAATCGTCCGATGGGATCAAAACATTTACGATGTTTACCGCAATGCCCGGTTCCGAAATCAATGATGACAACGATGTTATGAACATCATTGCCGAAAAGACCGGTGCCAAACTGAAAGAGACCTGGCTGACCGGCCAGACCGACGCAGAAGCCATCGGCACAATCATCGCGGGCGGTGAGTATCCGGACTTCATCAATGGCGGCGATGCCATGATGTCTCTTTACGATGCAGGCGTCCTGGTGCCTTGGGATGATTACCTGGAAAAGTATCCCAACCTGAAAGAGATGTACACCGACGAAGAGTGGGACAACTTCCGCCAGGAGGACGGCAAAATCTATTGGGCCAACGTATTCCAGAACACCTATGGCGAAGATCGTGCCACCACCCATAACGATGAAGCCTTCTGGATTCAGGCGCGTGTTCTGGAATGGGCCGGTTACCCCGAAATCAAAACCCTGGACCAGTATTTCGATCTGCTGGAAAGCTATGCCGATGCCAACCCCACCATGGCAAACGGTACCAAGAACATTCCCTACACGGCACTTTGCGAAGACTGGCGCTATTTCTGCATCGAGAATGCACCCCAGTTCCTTGATGGGTATCCCAACGACGGCTCTGTCATTGTAGACAAGGATACGATGCAGGTGGTTGACTACAATACCACGCCTACTGCCAAGAGGTATTTCCAGAAATTGAACGAAGAATACCAGAAAGGCTACGTGGACGTAGAATTCGCCACCCAGACCTACGATGAATACATCGCCAAGCTTTCCACCGGCGCTGTGCTGGGCATGTGCGACCAGTGGTGGGACTTCGCGAACAATGTCAATGATGTTTTCAAACAGCAGGGTTTGGACGAGCAGGGCTGCAACTACGTTCCGCTGGGCCTGACCATTGACGAAGGAATGGAAAACCGCTGGCACACCTACGCCGATACCCTGAACAATTCCAGCGGCGTGGCCGTTACCACCAGCTGCTCCGATATTGACGCTGCATTTAAGTTTATGAACGATCTGCTGGATCAGGAAATCCACGATCTTCGCTTCTGGGGCGTTGAAGGTGAGGATTACCTGGTTGATGAAAACGGCCTGTATTACCGCACCGATGAAATGCGGACGAAATGCGCGGATCCCACCTACAAGGCCTCACACCTGTGCAGCTATTCCTACATGCCGCAGTGGCTGGGCACCAGCCGGGACGGCAAGAACGCCATGAAGCCCGAGCAGCAGACAAGCGAATTCCTGGACGGCCTGGCCACCCCCCTGCAGAAAGTGTTTGCTGCCTACGGCGTAGACAGCTACGTCGATATGATCGGTTCTGTGAAAGAAGAAATGGGCCCCTGGTTCCCGATGTATTCTTACTCCGGTTCAATGACTACCGCAACCCCCGGTGGTGTTGCCTGGGTCAAGATGGGCGAAGTCAAACACGAATGGCTGCCCAAAGTTGTTATGGCGCCTGATTTTGAAAGCACCTGGAATGAATACATGACTGCGTACAACGCAGCCAATCCGCAGGATTTCTTGGCAGAAATGCAAACTGAGCTTGAGCGCCGTGCCGGTCTTTGATGCCCGTTATTGCAGGCGACATAGACGTTGACACATACAAGTGGCCACGGTTGCACGGTGTAGCTGTGGCCACTTTTTTATGAAATGCATTCAACCCGCAAGCTCCTTAAACGTTAGTTTGCAACACATGATTCGCCATACACGTTCCTTAGGAGGACTCTCCAATGAAAAATCCATCAAAGCGTATTACATGGAAAGAGATTTCACGCCAGAAATTTCTGATGGTCTGTGCGGCTATCTTTTTTGTATACGGCATCGTATTTTATTATGTTCCACTGGCAGGCTGGGTAATGGCCTTTCAGAACTACAAACCCAAAGACGGCCTCTTCGGATCTAAATTCGTAGGACTGGAAAAGTTTAAATTCCTGTTCTCTGACGACGTCTTTTTGCGTGATATCCGTAACACTCTGGCCATGGGTGTTCTCAATCTGGTGACCACCTTTTTAATGGCCATTATCTTCGCCATCCTGCTGAACGAAGTACGCAACATGTTCGGCAAAAAGTTTGTTCAAACGATTTCCTATCTGCCCCACTTCCTTTCCTGGATCGTTGTCACCGGTATTCTGCACGATGCGCTGTCTTCCACCGGTATCATCAATGAGATGCTGGTGAACCTGGGCATTCTGAATTCGCCCATCAACTTCTTCGCCAATCCGGGTTATTTTTGGCCAATCGTTGCATTTGCCAATGTTTGGAAGGAAACCGGCTGGAATGCCATTGTCTACCTGGCCGCCATTACCTCCATCGATCCCAGCCTGTATGAGGCAGCCACTTTGGATGGTGCCGGCCGGTGGGGCAAAATCTGGCACGTCACGCTTCCTGGCATCAAGTCCACCATTATGATTCTGCTGATCATGAATATTGGCAACGTATTGAATGCAGGCTTTGAAGTCCAGTATCTGCTTGGCAACGGCCTGGTCAAGAGTGTTTCGGAAACCATTGATATCTACACCTTGACTTGGGGCATCAGCCAGAACGATTATTCTTTGGGTACTGCAGCCGGTATCTTCAAGAGCGTCGTTGCAATTATTCTGATTCTCGGCGCAAACTGGATTGCCAAACGTGCCGGTGAAGACAGATTGTTCTAAGGGGAGGGTACACATGAAAATCAAATCATCCACCATGGACAAAGTCTTTGTTACCTGCAATACCATTTTCCTGGTTTTGTTCGTCACCATTACGCTGTATCCTGTTCTGAACACGGTGGCGCTTTCTTTCAACGACGGTGTCGACGCCGTACGCGGTGGCATCCATCTGTGGCCGCGCATCTTTACGCTCTCGAACTATAAAACGGTTCTGCATCAGCAGAACATCCTCACCGGTGCAGTGGTTTCGGTGGCCAGAACTGTGTTGGGAACCATCTTCGCCCTGGTAACGAACGCACTTTTGGCCTACATCATCAGCCGCAAACGCTTTTTGTTCCGTTCCCAGTTGTCTTTGTTCTGGGTCATCACCATGTACGTGAACGGCGGTATGATCCCCACCTTGATTTTGTACCGCAACATGAACCTGACCAACTCTTTCTGGGTATACGTCATTCCGGGCATGGTCAGCGCATTTAACGTTCTGGTTATGCGCACTTTCATGGAAGGTCTGCCCAGCGCGCTGGAAGAATCCGCCATGATTGACGGTGCCAACGATTTCACCATCTTTACCCGTATCATCTCGCCCCTGTGCAAGCCGGTGTATGCCACCGTCGCCCTGTTCGTAGCTGTCGGACAGTGGAACTCCTGGTTCGATGCTATGTTGTACAACCGGATGAACACCCAGTATACGACCCTGCAATATGAGTTGATGAAGCTTCTTTCCTCTGTCATGCAGCAAAGCGGCAGTGCCACCACCGGCGGCAACACCGCTACCGCAGCCGTCACGCCGGTTACCGTGCGTTCCGCCGCTACTGTGGTGACGATGCTTCCCATCATTCTGCTTTATCCCTTCCTGCAAAGATACTTTGTATCCGGCATGACCATTGGCAGTGTAAAAGAGTAAAATCCTTTTCCTGCCATCCGCCCCTGTTTTCCAGTGCCTGTAATCCGAAAAGTCAGTTCGGCGGCACCATCCAATAGCTATGGCCGTTGCATCTGTTTTTCCTCTTGGATGCAGCGGCCATAGCTCTATATTTTTGCATGCAGAATATCACACCTTTATACCTGGAGGTTTTCTATGCTTTCCGTTAAAAATCCTATCATGACAGGCTTCTTTCCTGACCCTTCGATTTGCCGGGTAGGGAACAAATTCTATACGGTTCATTCGACATTTGCGTATTTTCCCGGCGTGCCGGTTTTTGAGAGCGAAGATCTTGTCCACTGGAATTTGATCAGCAATGTGCTCGATCGTGATTCTCAGGTTCCTTTGTCCGGCTGTCAGCATTCCCAGGGGATTTTTGCTCCTACCATTCGTTACCATAAGGGCACCTGGTATATGATTACCACCAACGTGTCCGACCAAGGAAATTTTATCGTCACTGCAAAAGATCCGCGCGGCCCCTGGTCCGAGCCTTACTATTTGGGTGAGTCTACCGGCGGCATTGATCCCAGTCTCTTTTTTGACGATGACGGTACCTGCTATTATATCGGCCAACGGCCGCGTTCTGCCGGGTACCGCTACAATGGCGACTGCGAAATTTGGATTCAAACTCTGGATCTGGACACGATGAAGTTAAAGCCCGATGCCACCATTGTACTTACCGGATTCCAGCGCAAAGCCATTTGGCCGGAGGGACCTCACCTGTACAAAAAGGACGGTTACTATTACATTTTGCATGCGGAAAGCGGTACTTCCATCCACCACAGCGTCATGATCGCGCGCAGCAAAAATGTGTTTGGTCCCTACGAGTACTGCCCCTGCAACCCCATTCTGACGCATCGCCATTTGGGAGCTCAATATCCTGTTACCTGCGTCGGTCATGCCGACTTAGTGGATGACGGAAACGGCAACTGGTATATGGTTGTATTGGCTTGCCGGCCGAACCAGGGGTACACGTTGTTGGGGCGTGAAACCTTTTTGGCAAAGGTCACCTGGGAAGATGGTTGGCCGGTTGTAAATGCGGGGGTCGGTCATCTTGAAGAAGTAGTCACGCTGCCTTACGAGGGGCAGCCTTCTGACGACGTACCCCAATGTAAAACCTATACGTTTGATACACCTTCTCTGCCGCTGGAATTGCTGACTTTGCGCAATCACCGCGATCACGAACTGGAACTGCACGCAGAAGAGCATATTGTTCGTCTTTTCCATCGTTGCGACAGCTTGAAGGATTGCGGTGAGCCTGCATACCTCGCGCTGCGTCAGCAACACTGGAATTGCGAATTTGAAACCAGCTTTATCCCGCATTTCTGCAAAGAGAGTGATTGCGCCGGTATTGCCATGGTTCAAAGCAACGAAAACCATCTGCGGGCAGAGTGCTATCCCCAGGATTCGGGGGTCAAACTTGTTGTTTCTCTTTGCAAAGATGGTAAAGACAGCTGTTTGGCGCAAATGGATCTGCCGGCTGCACTCCCCATTAAACTGAAGTTGCGCGTAGAAGGGCTTGTGGCCAGTGTTCTTTACCAAAGCAATAGTGAATGGAAACCGGTTATCTCCGACATTGATCTGCGCTCTTTAAGCACGGAACATGCCGGCGGTTTTGTCGGCTGTACACTGGGGTTATACGCTTCCGGCAATGGAGAGGACGCTGGTGGTTATTCTGATTTTGAAAGAATGACCTATCGCGAACTTCCCACCAATTAATCCTTCACGAATCATTCGGTAGCGGCTGCCAAATGGGAAGAGAATGTCCAGCCGGCAAGGAGCCCGCCCACAAATAAAAAGCCATACGAATCCGCGAAAAGCCCAGCGGATGTGGGTGTTTGGAAACCGAATCTCCCGGATCGATACCTGCGTAACCCGTCCATACTCTTCCCTATCGCAAATACAAAAAAGCAGACCCGTGGACTCACGGGTCTGCTTTTTGTATGCACGATTCATTTACAAAACGAAACGCTTGATTGCTCCGCAACACAATAGGCTTATACCGGACATGCTCCGCCATCTCCACATCGTCCTGCCAGACATGGCGCAGCACGGTTTTCTCGCACTTGGCGTTTTCGGTGCACATCCTCCTGGTGGGATAGATTTTGCAAAGATACTCCCGGCTCTTGTATTCCCGGTAGCCCTCCCGTTTTGTGGTGAAATACACCATTATACCGCATTTTCTCCCCACTTACGAGAAAAAGGCCACCGAAAGGTGACCTTTTTCGACAGATTGCAAGTTATCTCGTATATACTCGACAAATTATATTTTTACTTTGCTGCAATTGGACTAGGGGGACAAAGGGAGTGGTTTTGGTATGGTTTTTGTGTGGAACTGGCAGGGGGATATGTAGATCGATAGGCAGTATATAGAAAGTTCATTCGAAAGCGTCACGGTTTGGCAGGTTTTGATATGAAAATGGAATATTGTTACCTTGCATGGGAATACGATGCATCGCGTAATGCCTGGAGGGCTGTGTAACGTCGTTTTTGCTTCTTGTAAACCCCTTTGTCATCTGGCACTGAAACGTGCTGTATGGTGCCTTAAAATCGATCCTGTGGCATGGCCGGAATTGATTCGAGAAGAAGTGTTTATGGTTACACAGTTCAGACATAAACGTCTGATGGGCAAACTGTTCATCCTGCATGGCGATCATGGCGATTCGCATTTCGTCGGAATTCTGGTCGATGACATTGCGGAGATTGCCAAGACGTTCCTTCAGACAGAATCCACTGGCAGAGACCCCGATAATCTTCTGCGATGGATCATCTCGCACTTTTTGAGCAATGTTTTTGCTGGTGTTCCCAACGAAAATAAAATCCGCAGAAAAGGCTGCACGCAACGATCCAGGTAATAGGATTGGTTAGACAAATACACCAGAAACCAAAAGGTTGAAGCAGAAAATGAATGCACAAAAAACGGCAAAGAAGCTCGGCCACGCCACCAATTATGGTGATAAGGCCGTTCCCGAGCCCAACCAAAGCATTGCGGAACAGAAAAATCCATGCCAAAAATAAAAGGAACCACACGCTTGTGTAGAGATATTGCAGTGCATAATGTACCATTTCGGGCGAGGGATCACTCAAAAATATCCGCAGAATGGCTTTGGAGGCAATTCCATACAAAGCCATACCCAGAATTGCAGCACCAAGGGAAAGGAGCATCGTGCTGCGTACACCAACAAAAATGCGTTTTGTTTTCCTGGCTCCTATGTTTTGTGCGCAATACGTAGAAATGCCCGAGCCCAGTGCGATCATAGGTTGCATCACCAAGGATTCAAGCTTAGAAGCGGCAGTATAGGCCGCCATTACGGAAGAACCGAATTGATTGATGCCGCTCTGCAGAATCATAATTCCAAACGCAGTAACGGTTTGGTTTAAAGCCATGGGAATGCCGCTTTGTATCATACACAGAATCCGATAAGGATCGGGGTACAGATCGCGGATACTGAGACGTAGATTGTTGTAGTTGTGAAACATGTACCAAAAGCATAGCAGTGCAGAAATTCCCTGTGACAACACCGTTGCCCAAGCGGCGCCTGCAGTTCCCATATGTAGTGTCGCGATAAAAAATATATCCAAAACAATATTCAAGAATGACGACAAAATGAGGAAATATAAAGGTGTGCGGCTGTCACCCAAAGAGCGAAGGATACTGGCTGCAATATTGTAGGCCATCGTACACAGGATACCGCCAAAGATGACGCGAAGATATTCGTGTGCGTAGAGGAGTACGTTCGAAGGGGTGTGCAACGCTAACAGAATCTGGCGGCTAAAAGAAACGGTAGGAATCGTGAGGATAACTGAAAACACCACTGTGAGCAAGAGTGCTGTGCCAACTACCTTCTTTAGTTCGTTCAGACGGTGCCCGCCAAATGCCTGTGAGACTAAAATACCGCAGCCCTGGGTAAGGCCGGAAGCAAAGCCAATTACAAGATATACAGTGCTTCCAGTCGCCCCCACGGCAGCAAGGGCGTCTTCACCCAAAAATTGCCCGACAATGATCGTATCGGCCATGTTATATATTTGCTGGAATAGGGTTCCAAGCAAGACGGGTACGGAGAAAAAGAAGATGGTTTTGGTGGGGCTGCCTACGGTCATATCTTTTGTCTTGTTCATGGCGTAATCCTCGGATCAATCCCAAACTCTGTGTGATCCACATTCAGGGTGCAAATAGAGCAAAAATTATTCGAGGCGGCATCAAGCTTGTCCGGCTGCCGTCTCGTTGGCATCATAACACCGAGGGGGGTGGATGTCAAGGGGGGAAAATATAGTTCATTTCACCCTTGACTTCTGACCCCGACAGCATTATTGAGCATTGATGATTTGGTACGAACCAACACCAGAAATCACTCCTTTTAGGCTACGCTTTGGCCCACAATAAAGCTCCCAACTGCTAGGCAACCAGGTTTTTCGTTCTGGGTCAAATTGTTTTGAAACAAAAAAGAGAAGGCTTGCGTCTTCCCTTTACAACTGCATATTACCATGCAACAAGTCTACACCAACACCTTTACACAAATAACCTGCCTTTGCGTTTTTATTTTAGCAGTTTACTTGATGTAGATTAAGTACAAGTTTTTGAAGTCAAGAATTACTTCGGTCTTTTCGTTGTCGTAAGGAGAAACACCGAAGCCATCTACGATTTTCAAAAGTTATTGTAACAGCTTGTGTTTTGATTCATCATTCTAGGTGCTGAAATAACTGGAAAAGGCGCAAGGGCAAAGTATATTCCCATGGACAGAGTATAACACATCACAAAAACGCACGCGTACGATTCTTAACGCGCGCGTGTTTTTTGACGCGTTCTATGTGTGCTATGCCTCTTGACAACCATCCAGCTTGGCGGATTTTAGTTCCGATTTTCATGATACAGCGCTGCCTCCATTTTGTAGACACATTCGAAGCCCTGATATACTATATTCGCTGGTATAAACTAAAAAAGGGAGGCCCGACACTAAGTGTCGATTCTCCCAATATAGATCAACATAAGAAAAGCGCCCTGCTTTGCAGCAAGGCGCTTTCTGGTGCACCATCGGGGACTCTCCCGCGCTCTAAAAACGCCCCACTGGGGCGTTCCTTACGGCACTTACGTGCCGCCGCCCTGTTCGAGTATCTCCGACGCTGCACCAGATTGAACCTTCTTTGAAAGATTGCAATAAAAAACGCGCTGCAATTTCTTGCAACGCGTACTTTGGTGCACCATCGGGGACTCGAACCCAGGACCCACTGATTAAGAGTCAGTTGC
>ENA-ORNK01001528-ORNK01001528.1-human-gut-metagenome-genome-assembly--contig:-NODE-1528-length-17498-cov-18.528923_pt1 | contig 17498 bp, 8 predicted proteins | sample MGYA00242115_ERZ509022 | MGnify/ENA primary metagenome ERZ509022 (study PRJEB26280, sample SAMEA2338690) | human gut metagenome | biome: human gut; feature: human-associated habitat; material: faeces...
CCCGATGGGGTGTGCAGAGGGGCTTGCCCCTTGCCTTATTGGGGAATTTTCAGCGATACGTAGTATTGCGGCTCGGAAAATTCCCTAATAAGCTACGGTATTTTCTTCGTAAATACCCTGCGGCGTGCCGTCCGTCTGCCCGTCTGCCTTTCGGCGGTGGCTGTCCCTGCCGCCTGCTTCCCCGTATAACCCCACCTTATTATTTTTCCCTTTTGGTCGGTGGTGGGCGGCGGGGCGGTCGTTTCCGTTTTCAAAGGCTCTTTTGTACGGGGCGGTCGGGTACAAGGTTTTCCCGATAAATACGCTCGCAGCGAAGCGAGAGGAAGATTTATCGGGAAACGGCGCAGCCGCCTGACCTTTTAGCCGACATAAAGCCCCGTGCTTGTTTTGCCTTTGTAAACGGAAATGATTGCTCCGCTTTCTTCTGAAAAGAGAAATAGACCCTGCAATATATATCACCATAGTGATAGGTTTGCATGTTTGCATATTGGTATGCTGGTACGTTTGCATGTTGGTATGTTGATATGTTGGTATATCATCACGCTTTCCAACGGCTGTTGGGCTTGCCGTCCGAAACAACCGACACGAACACCGTCGTTTTTTCTTTTCGCACGTGCATAATCCTTTCCAGCAATGCCTTGCGGACTTTCGCCGCCCCGAACGATTCAACACGGAAAGCGAGGGCGGCTATCGTTTCGAGATCGTAAACCTCGATGTAATTTCTCTCCGACAGGCGGATAAGGCGTTTGATGCCGTGCTCTTTCAAAACTCCGCTTTTGCAGAGCGCCTTTATCCCTGCCCGAACCGTCGGGGCGATAACCCCGAACAGTTCGCAGATTTCCCACTCGGTCATGGCGGTTGCACCTATATCGCCCGGCAGGGAGATATTGCCCTGCCCGTCCATCGTGATAATATTCCTTTCTTCTTTCATCGGTATGCTGTTTTTAATTAGATGGCTCGGCAGATATTCTTCTCCATATCCTCCAACTTGTGCGACAGGGTTTCCATGTCTTGGCTTATCTTCTGGGCGGTGATTTTGGCGTAAATCTGGGTGGTTTTTATGTTCGTGTGCCCCAAAAGGCGGCTCACCGTTTCGATGGGTACGCCGTGCGACAAAAGTACGGTCGTGGCGTTCGTGTGTCTTGCAACATGGTAGGTCAAACGCACCTTGAAGCCGCATTGCCTGCCTATCTCTTTGAGTATCTTGTTACAACTGCCGTTGCTCGGAACGGGGAAAACATGACCGTCCCTTGCCAGTCCCTTGTACTTTTCGATGATACGTTTGGGAACGTCTAAAAGGCGGATGTTCGATTCGGTGTTGGTCTTCTTTCTTCGGGTGATTATCCAAAGGTTGCCGTCGAAGAATGTTTGCAGGCGGTCGGTGGTGAGGTTCTTTACGTCCGAATACGCCAGACCCGTGAACACGGAAAAGACGAACAAGTCCCGTACAAGCTCGTGGGTGGCGTTCTTCATCGGTGCGTCCATGAGCGTCTGTATCTCCGTTCGGGTGAGGTAGCCCCTATCCACGCTTTCGGGAGAGTTGATATATCCGGCAAAGGGATTAAAGGGCAAACGCCCGTCGTTCCTCGCTATCGAAACGATGTGTTTCAACACGATCATGTAGCCCCACACGGTATTGGTGCGGCATTTCTTCTCCGTGCGCAAAAAATACTCGAAATCGTTGATGAACGTGAGGTTGAGTTCCTTTAACGGAATATCCTCACGCTTGTAGGTATGGGGCAAAAACTCCCGAATATGGTTGCAGACCGTCCGGTAACGGGTAAATGTCCCCTGCGTCCTGCCGTGCCCGACTTTCTTGGCGAACTCGGCGTTATGCTGTTCGAACAGCTTCAGCAAAGTTTCCTGCTTGATGCCGATACCGAGATAGGCGTCTTTGAGTTTGGCGGCGGTAACATAACCGTCCGTCTGCATCAGCTCTTGATAACGGCGGTTTACCTCCACACGGATTTTATCTACCGCAAGGTTGATTCTCTGTGCTTCGACGCTCTTGCCCGAAGCACGGCTGTTCTTCACGTCCCACAAGCGTGGGGGAACGTCCATCTTGCAACTGAACTGTTTAATCTCGCCGTCCACCGTGATACGGCACATCAGAGGCAGGTTGCCGTTCGGCTTCTCGCTGCCTTTCTTCACGTAAAATAATACCTTGAATGTACTACGCATAACTCACTCCTTCTTTTTGGTGACAAAATTAGTTATTAGTGAGTTACCGACAGCTATGTAAATCTACGCAAAACACAGAAACAGAACCTTTTAGCAAGAAATCTGCACCCGTTACGGGAGTAACGGGGTGGTAACTGAACTCTTGCGCAGTTTGGCTTCGAGGTGGTATTTCGTTGGCTCTGTGCAATAGAAAAACAAAGCGTAACGAACGCTCTATCAGCTAATTCGCTACGCTTCGCTCAAATTTGTCTTTTCGCTATGTGTTTATTTTAAGTTGTGAACAGGCTGAGGAACTGCTGGAAAATAGAAGAATAGAGAGGCATCAGAAATTTGATGAAACTTGTGCACCCTTTCTTGCCGAAATGAAGAATCTGTCGGGTGTAAATAGAGGTTCATTTGGAAACGTATGTGTAGAAACCCGTTTCCGGTCACTGTTCCGTATCGTTCCGAAAGTCTTTATTCTTTTCGGAAAAGACAAGGACGTTTATAAAAAAGATGAAGACGTCTGATAAAAAGAACAAGACGTTTCATTCCAAAGATCTATATCTTTCAATCTTTAGTTTAAGTCTTTCCGGCTCTACCGGTTTATCCTTCTCCTCCGAAAGGGAAGGATGCTGGATGTGACGGCAAAACTTGGTACAGGATTTCGTGGAACTTGCTGCAAGATCCGACAGAACTTGTATCAAGATTCTAAATACTTTGGCAAGGAAAGTCGCAGTTTCGAGGCTGTACAAGCTTACCGTGTTTATTGCACAAGCCTGCTTTGTCCACCGGACAGGGCAGGCTTGTACCATGGAACAAGGTGGATAAAGTGGTGGCTGCAGGCATTTTTCTTGCATAAAATAATGTATTGCCATCACCTTTCTAACTCCCTATTCATAGGGAGTTAGAAAGGTGACAGCAGTGGCAACAGAATTATAAAACTCTGTTGTAGGAAAGTGGGGCAATTGGAAACGACTCCTCTGTACAACACACGTTATCTTTTATTTTCTTTTTCCGGATAATGAGGTCCATAAAGCATGGTCTTCTCCTTGACCACCAATCGGCCGTCCTTCACAAACTCTTCGCCGCGTTCACTTAAGTGGCGAATCATTTCATTACGCATTTCCGTCAGCTGCTTCCTGTATTTTTTGTCATTGACGGCATTGTGCAATTCCTGAGGGTCTTGGGTCAAGTCGAATAATTCTTCGGTACCGGTATGGATACGCCATATATATTTTATTTTGCCGTCAGTCAGTGCACACCAATAGTTATCATCACTGTAACAGGTGGCATGCTCCAGATCCAGATACTTGCGCCAGTTTGTTTCCATGCCTTTGGCAAGCGGAAACAAGGAACGGCCGTCCATGTCAGTGGGGATGGTCACATCGGCTGCATCGAGGAAAGTGGGAAGAATATCACGCAACTCTACGGGAGCGTCTGTTTTTCCCGGTGTAACGTGGTTGGCAGAAGGCCATTTCACGATGTATGGCACATGAGTGGAGCCCTCGTATGGATAGGTCTTTCTCCAGTGATAATGGTCGCCCATCATATCGCCATGATCGGAAACGAAAACGATTAATGCGTCATTATACATATCCTTTTCTTTCAATGTTTGGATAATTCTGCCTATCTGTTCGTCAATGAAAGTGATGTTGGCATAATAATGACGTCTGGAATTGCGTGCATATTCATTGCCAAAATTACCGTATGGAGCGTCTTGTGCCGTTTCTTCAGGATTTAGTTTCTTGGCGTATTTGCCACACCAGTCTCCGATGGCAGGATCGGGTATTAGGGCATCCTTATACATGTCCAGATATCTTTGTGGTGGATCATACGGACTGTGCGGACGGGCAAAAGAAACTTTCAGAAATAACGGTTTGTTGGTCGGATCGTAGTTGCTGATAAGTTCACAGGCCATTTCTCCTGTCCAATAGGTAGGATGGAGGTTTTCGGGCAATTTATAGATACTTGCCGTATGGTCGTTCCAGCCTATGCCGGTGGCGTCAGGATTCTTTCCGGGGGCTTTTGTTTGGAACCATTGGCGGTAATCACTGGTGAAATTCTCGTCCTCCACGCGTCCGCTTTCATCTAGCAGAGTGCCTTCGAAACCATGTTTTATCCGTTGGGGATGCCAGTGCATTTTCCCGATTCCAAAAGTATAATAACCAGCGTCTTTTAGCATCTGTGGCATTTCGTATTTATATTCGGGAGATACTTTTCCATATCCCAACAAGCCATGATGCCAAGGAGAAAGTCCGGTCAGCAGACCTGCACGTGCCGGAGTGCTGCTTGGACAAGAAGAATAACCATTCATAAATAATGTTCCCTCGGCAGCTAGTGCGTCCAGGTTAGGGGAGATAACCGCATCGTTTCCCATACAGCCTATGGCATCAGCTCGCTGTTGGTCGGTCATTATCAGTATGATATGAGGATGTTTTTGTGCGTATGCAAAAGAGGAGCACACTCCGGCTGTGACAGCCAATGTGTATTTCAGGTTGATTAGAATATTCATGTTTATAGGTTTTTCATAATGTTATGTGCAAAGGTAGGAAATTTTTGGTAACCTTAAGCCATAAATGGTGATGGTTACAGTAGAAATACTTGAAATTGAAGTCTTGTTTTGTACATACGTATGGGTGACCTCATATATACTAATGGTAGAAAAGGCTATAAAAAAAGGCTTGTTCCATACAGAACAAGCTTTTTTTATATGCATGTATCAGAGATTATTCACCCCAATTCATTGCTTCCATACGTTTGTAAGAAGCATAACGTTTCTTGGCCATTTCTTCGCAAGCAGCAAATAGATCTGCTGCTTCAGCAGGATACTGTTTCATTACAGAAGCAAAACGAACTTCGTTCTTCAAGAAATCCTGGAAACCTTCCCATTTCGGTTCTTTAGAGTCAAGCATGAATGGATTCTTGCCTTCTTCTTCCAAAGCGGGGTTGAAACGCCACAAGTGCCAGTAACCGCATTCTACAGCCTTAGCCTCTTCAGCCTGGCTCTTACCCATACCTGCCTTCAAACCGTGGTTGATACACGGAGCGTAAGCGATAACCAATGACGGACCGGGGTAAGCTTCTGCTTCACGAATAGCTTTCAAAGTCTGAGCTTGGTCAGCACCCATAGCAATCTGGGCAACATATACATAACCGTAAGTAGTAGCGATCATACCAAGGTCTTTCTTACGTACACGCTTACCTGAAGCGGCAAACTTAGCGATAGCACCCAGCGGAGTAGCCTTAGATGACTGACCACCGGTATTAGAGTAAACTTCAGTATCCAATACCAAAATATTTACATCTTCACCGGAAGCAATCACGTGGTCCAAACCACCGTAACCGATATCGTAAGAAGCACCGTCACCGCCGATAATCCATTGGCTCTTCTTAACCAAATAGTTCTTGAATTCTGCAATGGTAGCGCAGTTCTTACATTTATCTTTAGCAGCTTCCACCATTGGAATGATCTTTTCGGCAGCAGCTTTGCTCTTGTCTGCATCGTCCTTACCGTCAATCCATTCCTGGAATGCTTCTTTGTATTCTGCCGGACAAGTATCACTGGCGATAGCATCCTTCATAGCAGCTTCGATACGTGCACGAAGTTTCTTGTCAGCCAAAGTCATACCTAAACCGAATTCGCAGAAATCTTCGAACAATGAGTTAGCCCAAGCAGGACCTTGACCCTTTTCGTTCTTAGTATAAGGAGTTGAAGGAACAGAACCGGAGTAGATAGAAGAACATCCGGTAGCGTTAGCAACCATTTCACGGTCACCGAATAACTGGGAAATCAGTTTTACATACGGAGTTTCACCACAACCTGAACAAGCTCCAGAGAATTCAAACAACGGAGTAGCGAACTGAGAGTTCTTCACATTGGCTTTGATATCTACCAAATGTTGTTTGCTCTTCACGTTCTTAGCGCAGTATTCCCAATTGGCTGCTTGAGACAACTGGCTTTCCAAATGTTTCATTGTAAGAGCCTTGCCTCCCTTCTTCGGATTGCCCGGACAAACATCGGCACAGTTACCACAACCCAGACAGTCAAGCACGTCAACCTGGATGCGGAATGTCATTCCGTCAAATTGTTTACCTACAGCTTTCAATGTTTCGAAGTCTGCACCCTTCTGTTCTTCAGCGTCAAGTACGAACGGACGGATGGAAGCATGAGGACAAACATATGCACACTTGTTACACTGGATACAGTTTTCAGCATTCCATTCAGGTACGAATGCAGCTACACCACGTTTTTCGTATTGAGCAGTACCTTGTTCCCAAGTACCGTCTTCGATGCCTTTGAATGCAGATACCGGCAACAAGTCACCATCCTGAGCGTTGATAGGACGAACTACTTCGTTGATGAATGCAGGGTCATTGTTAGCAGCAGGAGCTTCAACTTCCAGATTAGCCCAAGCCGGATCAACTGTCAATTGTTTGTATTCACCACCACGGTCTACGGCAGCATAGTTCTTGTTCACCACGTCTTCACCCTTCTTGCCATAAGACTTAACGATGAATTTCTTCATCTGTTCTACAGCCAAGTCAACAGGAATAACGCCTGTGATACGGAAGAATGCTGATTGCAGGATGGTATTGGTACGGTTGCCCAAACCGATTTCCTGAGCAATCTGAGTTGCATTGATGTAGTAAACAGTGATATTGTTCTGAGCGAAGTATTTCTTCACTTTGTTAGGCAGGTTCTTTGCCAGTTCTTCACCTTCCCAGATAGTGTTCAGCAAGAAAGAACCGTTCTTACGCAAACCACGGGTTACATCGTACATGTGCAGATAAGCCTGTACGTGGCAAGCTACGAAGTTCGGAGTATTTACCAAGTAAGTAGAACGGATAGGAGTATCACCGAAACGGAGGTGAGAGCAAGTGAAACCACCTGATTTCTTAGAGTCGTATGAGAAATAAGCCTGGCAGTGCTTGTCGGTGTTGTCACCAATAATCTTCACAGAGTTCTTGTTGGCACCTACAGTACCGTCAGCACCTAATCCGTAGAATTTAGCTTCGAACATGCCTTCACCGCCCAATGCGATTTCTTCTTCCTGGGGAAGAGAAGTGAAAGTTACATCGTCTACGATACCCACAGTGAAGTGGTTTTTCGGCATTGGCAGAGCCAAATTCTTGAATACAGCGATGATTTGAGCCGGAGTAGTGTCTTTAGAACCTAAACCGTAACGTCCACCTACGATAACCGGGGCGTTTTCTGTTCCATAGAAGCAGTCTTTAACATCCAGATACAAAGGTTCACCGTTTGCTCCCGGTTCTTTAGTACGGTCAAGAACAGCGATAGTCTTGGCAGTCTTAGGTACAGCAGCCAAGAAATGTTTAGCAGAGAACGGACGGTATAAGTGTACAGAAACCAAACCTACTTTTTCACCTTTGCTCATCAAGTAGTCGATAGCTTCGCGGGCAGCTTCTGTAACAGAACCCATTGCGATAATTACGCGTTCAGCGTCTTCAGCACCATAGTAATCGAACAAACCATGAGGACGGCCTGTGATTTTGCTGATTTCGTTCATGTATTCTTCTACGATAGCCGGAACAGCTTCATAGAAGTTATTGCAAGATTCTCTGTGCTGGAAGAAGTGATCGGGGTTTTCAGCCATACCGCGTGCAACAGGGTTGTTAGGATTCAACGCGCGTTGACGGAATTCTGCCAAAGCCTGTTGATCAATCAGACCTGCCAGATCTTCATTCTCCAGCATTTCAATTTTTTGGATTTCGTGAGAAGTACGGAAACCATCGAAGAAGTTGACGAATGGCACGCGAGATTTGATAGTAGCAAGATGGGCTACAGCAGCCATATCCATAACTTCTTGTACAGAACCTTCGCACAACATGGCGAAACCTGTTTGGCGGCAAGACATGACGTCCTGATGGTCACCAAAGATACACAATGCGTGTGAAGCCAATGTACGAGCCGATACGTGGAATACGCAAGGCAGGAATTCACCGGCAATTTTGTACATGTTAGGGATCATCAGCAACAAACCCTGAGATGCAGTGTAAGTGGTAGTCAACGCACCTGCCTGAAGAGAACCATGAACAGCACCTGCTGCACCGCCTTCTGACTGCATTTCTTGTACCAAAACTGTTTCGCCGAAGATGTTTTTACGACCTGCGGCAGCCCATTCGTCTACGTATTCAGCCATAGTAGACGACGGAGTGATGGGATAGATAGCAGCTACTTCAGAGAACATATACGAGATATGTGCTGCTGCCTGGTTACCATCACAAGTGATGAATTTTTTTTGTTTAGTCATACAATTACTAATTATTAGGTAATAAAATTTATTCTCTATCTCTTAATATAAAAAGCCGAAAAGCCATAATGGGATCATATTTCCGTGTCCTAATTCCAATTTGTGTAGGGCATAATACACGTTTGGATTATTTTTGAACTTGCACCCTTCTGCGCAAATACGGAAATGCAGTCCGTTGTCTACCATAAATGAAGTGCCTTTATCGCCTTTATATAGTTTATGGTCCTTATACAGGGTATTCATGAAAAATGTATCCAGAACATCCTGTTCTTCGACCTTTACCGGATAAATGGAGTACATCAGGTTGGTGTTGTGCATCATCAGTTTGGAAGGTTTCTTGGGAAATTCCTCTCCCTTGGGATAAACCATATTGATAAGACGCGCATCTGCCAGATACTTAATGTAATTCATCACCGTGGCACGTGAAGTTTGAATCTCCGTGGCCAGCTGGCTGACGTTCGGAGCAACGGGTCCGTCCACAGCTAGCAAATATAGTAATTTTTTTATCTTTGAAAGATATTTCAGCTCAATTTGTTTGATAAGAAGTATATCTACTTCTATCATCATATTCATGGTTTTTAGCAGATTCTCCGAAAAGTTACGTTTTTCCAGAAAGAATGGGTAGAAACCGTGATGCAGATAGTCTTGAAAATAATCCAACGGCTTCACGTTGCGCAGGATGGTTTTCGCTATCTGTTCGTGATTCTCCAAAATTTCTTGTAAGGTATAGGCACGGAAACAATTACCGCTTTGCAGATTCAGGTATTCGCGGAATGAGAAACCTCTCAGGTAGTATACCTTGACAATGCCGCTCAGTTCTGGATTTTCTTCTTTCAGTCGCATCACGGATGATCCGGTGAATATAATCTTCAGAGTAGGAAACATTTCATAGCAAGCACGCAGGTCGTGGCTCCATTCGGGATACTTGAACACTTGGTCTATCAACAAAACTTTTCCTCCTCGTTTTACGAATTCTGCGGCAAACTCCACTAACGTATATTTAGAGAAGTAGAAGTTATTCATGTTGATGAACAGACATGAGTGATCCGTTCCGAACTTTTCTTTTGCATATTGCAGGAGGAAAGTCGTTTTCCCTACGCCACGAGTACCCTTGATGCCGATCAGTCTGTCGTTCCAGTCTATTTCGTCCATCAAGTCCCGGCGAACAGGAGCATTTGTATGTTCCACCAGATAACTGTGTGTTCTGTAAAAGGTTTCCATGGTTGCTTTTTTATCGGTTGCAAATATAGCAATACTAATTCAAATTGCAAACTGGAGATAGCAAAATATTATTTTTTTTCAACTAAAAGACGAACAAGAGAAATGGTTTGTACTCTAAAACATTTATCTTTGTGTCCGGAAATGGAAGCGCTTTATTTATTCAATCCGGAAAATGATATGGCATTGGCTTGTGGTGATCCTTATTATATGGCCCCTGCCAGTGCCCGGCGAATGGCGGCCGAGCTGTCCGTGTTGCCTGCATGGTATGCAGAACAGGGAGGAACTGTGTGGCTGGATTCTGCTCTGCGTATGAAAACAATGGAAAGACAATCTTTTTTGCCGCCTTCGGTCAATTGGACTTCAGAATTCCTCCCCATTTATAATAAGGTGATTCCTTGGGGATGGAATCCGTCTTTGGTGCGTCGTTTGCAGGAAGCTGGATTTCCTGATACAGCATATCCTTCAGTAGAGCGTATGAAGCGTATCCGTCAAATATCCGGACGTCAGACGGCTGTAAAAGTGTTACGACGCCTTTGTAGGCATATAGGTGGGAATATTCCCACATTGGGGGAGGCTTTTGTATTGTCATCAACAGAGGAAGTGAAGGCTTTTGTATTGTCTCATCCTCGTGCTTTGTTAAAAGCTCCATGGTCTGGTAGTGGGAGAGGGATACAATATGTTTCAGGTAGTTTTACCATCCCTCTGGAAGGGTGGATTCGACACATACTTACCACTCAGCATGAGGTGATAGGAGAGCCTTTTTATGATAAGCTTTTGGATTTTGCCATGGAGTTTTTTGCAGACGAGTGGGGACAGGTACATTTTATAGGGTATTCTTTATTCGAAACAGACAAGAGAGGTGTTTATAAAGAAAACTTGTTGGCTGCGGATCGGGTTATTGAAGCGAGGATATCCACATATGTTTCTGCGGAAATCTTACATCAGGTTGGGAGGGCGTTACAGGTGGAATTGGCGGAAGTGATAAAAGGGAGTTACGAAGGCTATCTGGGGGTGGATATGATGATATGCCGTACCCAAAACGGCGGGTATGCCATTCATCCGTGTGTGGAAATAAATCTTCGTATGAATATGGGAGTGGTAGCACGTTTGATATATGATAACTATGTGTGTGATGGCGGGCAGGGACGGTATGTTATAGAATATTATGCAAAGCCCGGTGAGGCATGGCATTCTCATCTTGCGCTTCAAGAAAAGCATCCTTTATATCTGGAAAATGGAAAAGTGAAGTCGGGTTATTTGTCACTTACACCGGTAGAGAACAATACGTCTTATCAGGCATATATCTTAATTTGATTTTCCGGATAAAGGAAGATACAGAAAAGAGGGGATGGTTACCATCCACCCCCTAATGCTTTATACAATTTTACTAATGTAATTTGTTTGTCTCTTATTGCATTACTTAATCCTATTTGTGCATCAAAATAGCTACGTTGTGCATCCAATACATCCAAATAGCCTATTACTCCATTGATGTATTGCAATTGGGCCAGTTCCATTGTTGCTTTAGAGGAACGTTCCAGTTGCAGACGCGATTCGTAGATATCTTTTATCTTATTGAAGTCCACAATGGCATTGCGGGCCTCTTTGAATGCAGTCAGCACTGATTTTTCATAGCTGTAGCATTCCTGTTCGTATGCGGCTTTCTTGGCCTTTAGGGTTGCTCTGTATTTTCCCATGGCGAAGAGAGGAGTGAGAAGATTGCCACTGATATAATGAATGGGTGATTTAAAGAAATCAGAGAATTCTTCACTTTCTACGCCATATTGTGCTGTGAGGCTGAGTCGTGGGAACATATTGGTATAGGCAATACCTACACTGGCATTGGCTGCTATTAATTTCTGTTCTGCTTCGCGTACATCGGGACGACGTTCCAACAGAGTGGAGGGTAGACCTACTGGTAATGTTTCAGGTAGTTTTACCTCTTCGGGCAGAATGGAACGCTGTATGCGGTGCGGGTATTCGCCTGCCAGGAATGCGATATCATTTTCTTTCAATGAAATTTTCCTTTCCAGTTCAGGAACTAAGGTTGCGGTACGTGCATACTCCACTTGTGCCTGTTGATAAGAAGTTTCTGAAGTCAGTCCTCCTTCAAAACGAAGCTTTGCCAGGCGTACTCCTTCTTTACGGGCATAGAGTGTTTGACGAACGATGTTCAGCTCATTGTCTAATGCGACCAATTCAAAATAGGCTTGTGCCACTTCGGACACAATACTCATTTTCAAGGCACGTTGCGCCTCGATGCTTCCCAGAAATTGTGCTATGCTTTTGTCTTTTGCCCAACGCAGGTTACCCCATAAGTCTAATTCCCAAGTCACGGTAAGTTTACCACCCAGTTCGGGGTCATTTTTATAGTTGTCACCACCATAATTACTTCCTTCTTTTTGGGCATAAGCGCTTCCGTTCAGTTGGGGGAAAAGGTTGGCAAAGTCTATGCGCTTCATTGCGGCAAGTTCTTTTACACGTGCCGCAGCTATTTTCATGTCTTTGTTGTTATCCAACGTCTTTTCTATCAGGCTTTGCAAGGTTGTGTCCGTATAGATTTCCCACCATTGCATATCGGCTATAGATAATGTATCCTGTTGGCGTAATGTATCTAATTGTTGGGGAAGATGTAAGTCGGGACGTGTGTAGTGCTTACCTAATTGGCAAGAAGTCAGCAAAGTCATTCCTGATACGGCTATATATAATAATGTATGTTTCATCATTTCTTTCATCTTTTTATATCCTTATTTTTGTTTCATCTTCGCTTTCATCTTGTATATCAGTACAAAGAAGAAAGGTACTAACAAAATTCCCACAGTTACAGCAAAGATCATTCCGAAGAATACACCTGTACCAATAGCCTGACGGCTGGCTGAACCTGGCCCGCTGGCAATGACCATAGGTAACATACCTAAGATGAATGCCAATGAAGTCATCAAAATAGGTCGGAAACGGAGCTGTGAAGCATGAAGTGCAGCTTGTACTACATCTACTCCTTTGTCTACTTGTTCTTTGGCAAACTCTACAATAAGAATTGCATTTTTGGCGGCTAGTCCTACCAGCATCACCAATCCGATCTGGAAATAGACATCATTCTCCAGTCCACAGCCCCATACACCTAGATAAGCACCTAATGCGGCTACAGGCAAAGAGAGTAATACTGCAACCGGTACCATCCAGCTTTCGTATAAGGCAGCGAGGAACAAAAATACGAACATGAACACTAATGCCAGCACCATGCCGGTCTGTCCACCTGCCTGTTTTTCCTGGAAGGATAGTCCGCTCCATTCTACACCGATATTTTCCGGTAGGTGTTCGCGGGCTATTTGTTCGATAATTTCCATAGCCTGTCCTGAACTGTAACCGTCTGCGGCCTCACCGAGAATCACAGAACTGTTGAACATATTAAAACGTTTGATGCTGCCCGGACCAGTGGTATACGAAGTGGTACCCAGCGAGGTGAGCGGTATCATGGCATTGTCTGTACCCCGTACAAAAAACAGGTTGATATTCTCCTTATGTTCCCGGTAGGGTGCTTCTGCTTGAATATATACACGGTAGATGCGGTTAAACATATTGAAATCGTTTACATATACCGAACCTGTATAAGCTTTCATAGTCGAGAATACATCGGCTAAAGGTACTCCTGAGAATTTTACTTTGTCACGGTCTACATCAAAATAAAGTTGGGGGATATCCGCTTGTAAAGCCGAAGATAAACCTGATAATTCCTTACGTTTTGATGCATAATACATCAATGTATCCGTAGCTTGTACCAAATTTTCGAAAGTGGCATCTCCACGTGCTTCCAATTGCATTTCGAACCCGCCCGAACTGCCCAATCCCGGAATAACGGGAGGGGTGGAAAGATATACCTTGCATTCGGGGTATTGTGACATGTCTTTTTTTACCTGTGCCATAATATTGTCAATAGTTTGCGAGTCACGTTCCTCCCAAGGTTTTAAGATGACAGTCAGTTCACTTCGTGCCTGACTGGTTCCTACACGCGGACTGCTTCCCGCCACGCTTTGCACATATTCCACTGCCGGATTTTTCATCAGGTATTCCACAGCACGTTCTGTTACGATACGTGTACGTTCCAACGTTGCACCTTCGGGTAGCTCCAACTCTATTTTAAAATACCCTTGGTCTTCGATGGGGAGGAAGCTGGTGGGAATAATGCGATGGATTAACAGGATGGCGATCAATACCATGCCGAATGTGCTCAGTACCCGACGCGGGTGTTTCACAATGTGTTTGATAAGCCCTACATATTTATGATTGCCGATAGCCAGCCACTCATTGATACGGCGGAATACGATATTCTTTTTCTTGTTCGGATCTTCCGGTTTCAGGATAAGCGAACACATGACTGGACTCAATGTCAAAGCTACTACCGTAGACAGCAATACGGATACTACGATGGTTACCGTAAACTGGCGATAAAGTTGTCCGGTAATTCCACCTAGAAAACTTACGGGAACAAATACTGCTGCCAGTACCAAAGAAGTGGCGATAATGGCTCCTGTAAGTCCTTCCATAGCTTTCTTGGTAGCTTGGTAGGGAGATAGTTTCTCCTCTTCCATGATACGCTCCACATTCTCTACTACCACGATAGCATCGTCCACCACAATACCGATGGCAAGTACCAACCCCAACAGGGTCAGGATATTAAGCGAGAATCCGAAAATCAACATGAATCCGAAAGTTCCAATCAGTGAGATAGGTACGGCAACTAGTGGGATAACTGTTGCACGCCAGCTTTGGAGTGAAAGGTATACTACGATAATAACCAGTATCAGGGCTTCAAACAGTGTTTTGTACACTTCATGAATAGATTCCGAAATATATGTGGTCATATCGAAAGGTATCTCGTAACTCATTCCTTCGGGGAAATTCTTGCTGATTTCCTCCATAGCTTCTTTCACGCTTTTTGCTACTTCCATAGCGTTGGCTCCCGGTAACATATAGATGGCCAATACCGCTGCATTTTCTTTGTTAATGGCACTCTCGGTATTGTATGATTGTGCTTCGAGTGAGATGCGGGCCACATCACGTAAACGGATGATGGAACCATCGGCATTGGCACGGACTACGATTTCCTCAAACTGGCTTACAGTAGATAGACGTCCCTGAGTAGTGATGGGAATGGTTACGTCTAATCCTTGTACGGGTTGTTGTCCCAGTACACCGGCTGCTGATTCCCGATTTTGGTCTTTCAGTGCATTCTGCAGATCGGCTACGGTCAGACCGAAATTGGCCAGTTTGTCGGGCTGTACCCAAATTTGCATGGCGTAATATCGGCTTCCGATGTTTGAAACACGTCCTACGCCAGGGATACGGCGGATTAGGTCCAGTACATTCAGAGTAGCAAAGTTGCTAAGGTATATTTCATCGAACTTCGGGTCGGTAGAGGTAAGGCATAGGGTCAGCAATTGACTGGCAGCCTGTTTCTCTACCGAAATACCATTTTGTATAACTTCTGCTGGAAGACGTGATTCTGCTAACTTGATACGGTTCTGTATTTCTACTGCCGCCAGATCGGGATCTGCCGAGATATCAAAAGTGACGGTGGCTGAAAAACCTCCCGAATTGGAACTGTTTGATTCCATGTAAAGCATTCCTGGAGTACCGTTCAATTCCTGTTCTATAGGAGTGGCTACCGCTTGTGATACTGTCAGGGCACTGGCACCCGGATAGGATGCGCTGATTTTCACTACCGGCGGGGTAATCTGCGGATATTGGTCAATGGGTAGCATCGTGAGACCGATGATACCGACAATGACTATTAATATGGAGATGACAGCTGAAAATACCGGTCTGTCTATAAAGAAACTAACTTTCATAATGTCTATTGTTTTTTTGAATGCGTAAATTTTCCTCCATAGGGGAATTCGTATTCGGGAGTGAAATTATCCGATCGTATCTTTTTCTTCCGTTTTTTTGTCTTCTACGGCAGGACTTACTTTTACTTTCATGCCTGGATTCAGCTTGTGGTATCCTTCTATAACAATGTCTTCTCCGGGAGCCAAGCCTCTTTCCACCACTACTTGATTCTGGAATTCAGGTCCTAATTCAATGAAACGTCTCTCTACTGTAGAATCTTTGCGCATTACATAAATATAGGCACCGCCTTTTTCTATGATAACGGACTTTAACGGAACTACCGTAGCTTTTTCTCTGACATCCAATAATAGTTTTACTTTGGTGAACTGTCCAGGAAGTAATATCCGTTCTGGATTCGGCATTTCGGCACGTACGGAGAATGTACCTGTGCGTGGATCAACTTGCGGTTCGGCAAAGTCTACCAGTCCTTTGTATGGATAAATAGTATTGTCTGCTAGAGTAATGGAAACATTGGGTTGCCAAGAGCGGGTAGAGTCTTTTTGACCTAAGTTTACATTACGTTCTTTGCTTTTCAGATAGTCTAGAGCTGTCATGCTGAAATCCACTAATACAGTATCACTTTTTACTACGGTGGCAAGCAGTGATTTGCCACTTGGACCTACCAATGTCCCTAAATCCACGTGACGTTCACTGATATGTCCTGCTAACGGAGAACGAACTATCGTATAACCTAGTTCCAATTCTGCTTGATCAAGGTCGGCACTACTCATAGCTACCGAGGCTTCTGCTGTTTCATATGCAGCAGTAGCATTGTCCAAGTCCAACTGGCTGGCAGCATTTTGTTCATATAGCGGACGGATACGTTCTAAATCGCGTTTTGCTTTTTGTGCCTGTGCTTCATCTTTTTTCAATTGGGCACGCGCTTTGTCAGCTTTGGCTCGATATTGATCTTGATTGATAACAAACAGCACTTGATTCTTAGTGACATATGTACCTTCTGCGAAAAGCATTTGTTCTAAATATCCCTCTACTCGGGCACGTACTTCAACGAATTGCTGTGCACGTACGCGTCCTACATATTCACCATATATTTCCACATCGTCTTGCGTTGCCGGTGCTATGGCAACTACTGGAAGTTCCGGCATCTTTGCCGGTCGATGGGAAACAATCAGGTAAATCCCGATAACTAGTCCAATACCTATTACTACAAGCGCTGTTCTTTTCTTTTTTAGCGCAATTTCTTTGTGTGTAAAAAATAGTTTCATACTTTAGTTTTGTTATTGTTTAAGATGCCGTCAGTAGGAATACAAGCAGCGTGCCAAACTACTGTAAATAGCCTTTCCTTTTCATAATCAGTGTTTTATTACTGCCTTTTGTTGATAGGGAAAGTGTGGAAAACAGGCAACAGCTGTAGAATAATTCCACAGTAGGCGAATTAAATTTAGTAGAGGATTATCGATTTGGATGCAAAAATAGTAAAATAGTGGGTAATTTTAAAATATTTATTCATTATTCATTATGATGAGGACGATGTTGTAGTGTTAGCAGATATGTATGTAATTTAAATTTTGCTTGAGATCGTCATATCTGCAACCTTGTTGTTTTGAAATACGCTCCCTTTCATTTTGAAAAGGGTAGTGTTTCCCTTTTTTATGACTTCATATAATATCTGTTTGTTTATCAATAGTTTATAATGTTGTTTTTCATTTTGGCATAGTATTCGCTATATACTTGTCAAATATAAAAAGTATAAAAAGATGGGAGAATTTTATAATCCAGATAAATTATATAAAGGTGGAAGCCGGAATAATAGCTTGATAAATAAAAAAATGATATTCCGTGTATTGGGGGTATTACTTTTTATTGAATCTGCTATGTTCCTGCTTTGTGCGGCTGTTTCCTTATGTTACGGTGAGCAAGATTATCAATATTTTCTATATACCATTCTTTTGAATACATTGGTCGGTGGAGTTTTGCTAATTTGTAGTAGAG